>Ga0326512_10002276_pt1 | contig 14223 bp, 22 predicted proteins | sample 1_2617_0518_D_FD_203652 | JGI IMG/M metagenome (GOLD analysis project Ga0326512, IMG submission 203652) | Bovine rumen microbial communities from UC Davis, California, United States - 1_2617_0518 | ecosystem: Host-associated > Mammals > Digestive system > Stomach > Rumen | place: USA... | reverse complement strand
GCAATATATGTATAGATAGATGACTTACCCGAACTCTCCGGACCAAATGCTTGGTGAATACGGTCATAGCTAAATCCACCAAACATGTAAGTTAACTCTGGTGAGTCAAAGGCGATTTTATGCTTTAGGGTATTGGCATTTGCCTTAACAATTCCGTGATTGTAGTCCTTTACGGCTTTCGCAGTTACAGCCCTTAATGCTTTTAATGACATTGTTTAAAATTACTCCTTATAAGTTTATTAAAATATATAATACTATGATTATGTACAGTATATTAACTATAAAAACAAAAAACCACCATAAGTCTATATGGTGGTTTAAATTGAACGCTATCTGATTATTAGCAACTTAAAGCCATAGCATCCTTATTAGATAAGTCTGCCGACAACATCCGATAATTCCGAAGCGTTTCCGTGTATCTTTTACGCCAATTGTTGGCTCGGACATTATTATCATCGCTTTTACGCTTTGCGATAAGGAACATTCTTGCCAACTCCTCTGGTGTTTTTTCAAGAACCAATTTTTTGATTTCATTTTCGAAATCACGATTTTCTTCCTGGGCTTTCAACAAGCCTTTGAAGGCTTCCAAGTTTGCATTTTCTTTCTTCATATGATTTCCCCTAAGTTTCACCAATTACTACTGGTATTTTATCTTATTAAAAGCATCCTCAATAGCCTTATCAATTCTTTCTTCACTTCCTTCTGGAAGAATTATTTTAGGTAAGATACCCGCATCTTCCATGCGTTCAAGGTCATAAGGCTTTGTTTCGGATGAATTATGTTTCATATCATAACATAATCTTTGTTTTTTACCTTCCCCATAGAATTTCATAATTGATTCATACTTCAAAAACTTTTCAGGGACTGCATCACCAATCCAACCCTTGATAAACATGTCTTTAATAACTTGTGAATATCTTTCCCAAGCTTTCTCTGCAATTGCTTTGTTATTTTCTTTGGTCATTTTATACCCCACAATAATAGCCTTAGTCCTTTCAAAAAATGCTTAAACCTAAATCCATCATACTCATCATAGTATGACGTAACCACCAAACGTTCCGCAAGGTCTTTATAGAATATTATGTCTTGATAATCATCATCTATTACGATATATTTTCCGTTATAGTTATTTCGTTCAATCCAATCAATTATCTGCGTTCCACGACAATATTTCAGCGTAAAATCCCTTTGGGAACATCCTTCAAGACCGGATGGTTTTTGTCGGTCACACCATTCTTTAATGGCTGCCTCGTCAAGATTCCAACTTTTTTTAAGATGCAATTCACCTTTACGTGTAATCGAAACAACTTTTACGCCATACCTTCGGAATAGCTTGTCAGTCATTTTCATGTTATGACATTCACCTAATTCTTTCACGGAGCCATCTTCATTCCAACCATATTTCCAGGTCGATGTCAAAACTACCTTTGCTCTGGTCATTCTGCATAAAAGACCCACCCAAAAAAGATTGCGTCTATTTATCATGTTGGACTGGTCATCCGCGTGATGAAGCTTTTGTTTATGATAGGCTTTAGACTTGAAAAAATGAATAGAGTCCATTACCCCATCTACATCAAGAAAAATTATTTTGTCTTTTCTTTTCGGTCTAATCAACATTTTTTCCAAAATTATGTTATAACCTTACAGAAGTTCACTCTGTAATACATACATTATTACCCAAATCCAACAATTCTACATCTTCTTTTTTATAGATGTCCAGCAGCTTTTTTGTTTCCTTTCTTTTTTCGACAATTACTGCCAGGTGCCAAAAGCCCCTGCCATACATCTTGGCGAACTGAATTAGCTTGTTATTTTCGTGATACCGAATATAACCAAAATATTCAGTAGTACCTTGTTTATAGGCGTTCTGTTGTTCCTTTTCCAACACAAAGTTAAAGTTTTTTCCATTAAAAAAACATTCTTTAACACTGTCTGAAACAGAAATTGGCAAGTCATTTGTTTTTAGGGTCTTTGAAGCTATTGATAGAAAGTCGCCACCAATGTGATTAAATCTATTACGTTCCTTTACGAAGAGCGTACAAATTTTCTTTTCAGAATCGTTCTTTAAAATCAATGCCCCCGCAAAATCGTCACCATCCATAGCTATAAAAACATTCCTGGTAGTATCTATGTTTGGAATTACTTTACTATCGAACCACGCATTAAAGCCAGTATAGTAATCCCTTAAATTAATTAACTGGCTCTTTGTAAGAGAAATTAGACTTTTATCATTTTTAGAGACTCTTCTAATTAACATTTCCGTATAAGTCCAGTCTTTTTTCCGGGCTTTTATAAACGATATCGTCTATTCCAAAATGAAGCGGCAGACCACCAAACTTCCAGACAATTTCTTCAAAAGAATAGAATCCCCATTCTGTATCATCGCTATTTGGATTAGTAGGCGTATCAAAGTCTATAAAATCTATGTACTGATATGGCTCGCCATACCCCATAAAACGGAATGCCTTGGGCTTTATGCCTTCGTCCGTATGTTTCAACACATACCCATAAGTCTGGATTTCATTAAAGTATTTTTCTGGATTATAGTTATGTGACATTTCTTCCATAACTAAAACCATTCCGGTACCTCTCTGCTCAAGCCGTTTGAGTGCTTTTTTTAGATTCATTAATCTGGCTCCTTCAAATAAACAACAAAACCATCATCACTAACCTTTATTTTTGTAGAAAAAGGTGTATTATGTGTATGATTTTTCACTATTTTTTCAAGGGCAGCTTTATTAAAAGAATCGCCTTTCAAAAACCCTAAATCACGTGTTCTTGTATCAAATGCAAACCCAGAACCATTCAAAACGCCTACTTGCTGATTAACAATTGCTTTTTCTACAATCCTGGAAACTTCCATAATGTTTGGTGAATACTGTTTAAACTTTTTCTGTGGATGTTCTTCATACCAAGAAATGTCCTTTTCACCACCACCTGCACTTTTAGGTGTAGTGGTTACGTATTCTTTTTTTGATTCAAGGTTTTCATTAGAAATCATAAGTCTGGCAGTCTTGTCTGTAAGAATTTCAATATCAAACAAAGGGTCTTTCATAACTACATCACTTTCACAACCATCACAGCATGTATGCACCTCAATCTCGTGCATAGCGTACCCTTCGTGTGCCAAAGACTGCAACTTACTACAAAGTTCTGAAATCGTTATCCTTGTTTTCACATCAACTCTCCTTATTCAAAATTTCTATTGCTTTATTTACATCTTCTTCTTCAAGTCCAACTGAACCCTTTACGTGTACAAGATTAAGGTCATTTACAAACTGGTCGTCCAAAACTACGTAATGTTTCACCTTATGGTCATAAACGTAATCTTGTATTTCTTCTGCCCTTTGACCATAACCATAATTCGGAAGCCTGGCTAAATCATCATCAAAATCTATACCGTACTTCTTAAACATCTTGTAAGCGTGTTTATACATTTTATACTTGCGTAACTTCAACCAACCATTACGCCAACTTGACGACATAACGAAATCGCAACCAGTATCATTTTGAATTTCCTTCAAAAGTTGAACTTTACTTTCATCAATATTATCCCATTCAACTGCTTCTGGCTTTACATTTGCAAAGTATTCGCTTGAGTTTAATACGCCGTCTATGTCCAAAAATACTATCTTATCAAAGTTCATTTTTTCTAAGTTCCTTGATAATTTTTTCTTCTATTTCTTCACTATGAAGAATACAATCTGTCCATTTCAAATCAAAAATCTGCCAGTGAAGACACTGATAAAGCTTTCTTGATTTTTCTGAAATGTTTTCATCAAAAATGAAAACGGCTTTTAATTGTGGCGATAAAACCAACTGGTCTATCAAGGTCCACGAATCTTGAAGGGAAACCGTTTCCTTAAACCCGTGCTTTTCAAGCAAAGACTGAATCCAACTTAACTGCATGTACTTGTCGTCTGCAACAGAAATTACCCTATTTTTCATATTGTTATTTCTTTTTACTTTCTGCAGATATTCAACTGCGTGTCGCAAACTTATGCCCATAGCCTCGGCAGCTATTACGCCATCGCACCTATGATTTACCAAACAATCCCTATGTGTTTCTATTTTATTCTTGGACATTCCAATGGGTTGTCCACAGAACGGACATTTTCCAGTTGGTTCATCATAAACAAATGCTTTGCAAGGAGTACCTGCATTTTTCATTTCACGTCTATGGTCGTACATTCTATCACGGCTGGTAAATGTTTTTCCACAAGTGCAAGTCCAGGTATTATGAAATTTTTTTATTTTTATGCAATCTGAACACCTACGTAAACTTACTGGTTTATCTGGGTCTGTTGATGGATATTCGTAAGGTTTTCCACAAATATGACATATTCTACGCATCTTAAAGATATTAATAGATTGCGTAACCAATGTCGTTAAAATATTCTACCAAATAAGCCCAATCCGATGATTCGTGGCTATTTACCGCACCGTTAACGTACAATGCAACATGGCACAGCTCATGTAAAATAAGGTCGTCCCTTTCTTCCAGACCTGTCTTGATAAGCACAATAATCTTGGAATCGTTCATCTTGTAAGTAGTTCCCGCATACTTTTCACCGGAATCATTCGGCGAATACACATAGAACTCCAAATTAACCTTTATAGGGAACTTGGTCTTCTTAAAAAGACCCTGCAATTCTTTTCCACGCTTTTCAAGATTCTTATTCTCCATCAGTTCACCACGTTCGGTATGAATCTCGTCCAACGGCAGATTATGTTGAACCTTAAGCTCATAAAAAAGCCATCCAAAAAGGATTGCATCCAGTATTATTATGCTAGTAAATAAAATTATTATCTTCTTCATAGTATGAATATTATAACTCTATCTATCTTTACCCTTTATTTTCTCTAAAATTTTCATATATATAAATTTAGAATTCAAATCAAGATTATGTATAAATTCAAAATATAGAATTTTAAAATCCAAACAAAAAATATTCCTCTTCCCCCTCATGATATGTATAACCAAAATTCGCCAAAAATTCACCTTTTTAGCAATTATAACAAAAAATTATAATTTTTTATAAAATTTTTATCTATTAATATACACTATTATGGAAAGACGTATAGGCTTACAATTTATAGAAGTCCCAGTTTCTATCGACTATTTCGGACTTAAAGTACCTACATATGAAAACAACTTTAGCGTCCATCCTAGGTGGCGGAACAATATGGACGACCAGTTCATTTGTACTGCGGTTTTTAAGGAAGATTACATAAAAACGATGAATGAGTCCGGCGGGGTCTTGTCAAGAAGTGCGGATAACATGTTGCCCGCATTTTTTGTATACGAATCCGACAACATTCCTTTGGAGGAGCAGCTTAAAATCTGCAACGACATAAAAACCGACGGACTTATAGCCAATTGGATTTTCAGCCAGACTTTTTCCGGCAGCAAGTCAATTCATACGTTGGTTTATATTGACCCAAAATTTAGAAAAAACATTACAAAGGACTTCAAATTTTACTGGCGTGTCGTCGGTGAACGCATTTTCGGCGAAAAAAACATGTCTATCTTCGATAGCCAATGTGCTTCCATAGGAAGGCTTTCACGTAACCCAAACGGCATCAGAATCAAGCCCGACGGTACAAAACTAAAGCAAACATGTATTTATTATAACCCGGATTGTGTGAATAATCCCATAAATTTGGAAGGTTGGATTACAGAACATACCAAATTTCTGGAGCAGCTTGAGCTTAAAATGCAAGAAGATTACAAAAAACGTCTGGAAGATTACGCCAAAAACCCCGGCGACGAAAAATCCAAGCTAAAAAACATTTATAACAAGGGCAAGTGCAGTGATTCGCTCAAGCTTGCATACAAAGTGTTGATTGAAGGGATATGTCCACAAGGTGGAAATTACATTGCCGCCGCAACATCGCTTCATGGTTGTGGTTTTTCCAAGATTCTTATCAAGGAAATGCTGGACAGAGCATCCACTGCCCATCCTACAAACATTTCGCAAAAAAGGGTGAATCAAATCATAGACAGATTTTGATATGTAGGTTCAACCTCTAAATATCAGGAATATAAATTGAATTAAGGAGTAAACAGAAAATGAACTTTCCTTTAAAAGGCGATGAAAAGTTTCTTAGGAACCTCAAGAAAGGCGACCCGCTTTACATCGCGGAAGTAAACTGGAACAAAGACACCGGGAAAATGGAAGTCTTTATAAAATCAATCCTTTTCGACCACTATGAGCAGAAAATGATGGGTGAAAATTCCAACGAAATACCTGCGGTATTGAGTAAAGGCTCAATCTCAACAGAAACACATAACATTCTTTATGGCTTTTATCAGACACCTATGAAAGCACTGGAATCTATGAAAACATTGTATTCTGCCGGTCTTAATGCAGTTAAGGTTGCAATTAAGGACGAAACTCACAGATTGAATAAAATAGCCGAAAATCTTGCAAAAAACAACTAAAAACCTTAAATGATGAACAAGGAGAAAAATGAACAATGCTGAATAAATCCGTAAATGGTCATAAATGGGTGTCCATAGCCTTGGACAAGTTGAAAGCTTATCTAGGAAGAGCACCTATTATCGTAAGTGATATTACAGGTACCGTCAACGGTCAGGATGGTATCTTCATAGTATTGAATGACCAGAAAAAGAAGAACTTTTTTCCATATGAATACGAAATGGAGCCGAAAGTTTGGGTTCACAACATAAAAAACTGGCTGGTAAACTATTACCCTAGGCTTATCGAAACTATAACTGCACCTGTGGAGCTTACCCCGGATGAAAAAGCCCTTATAGTCGAGAAAACAGGCTCGCTCGATAACATTCCAGATTATCAAAACAAAATCGTTCAAAGCAATTCATGGCGTATAGACAAGATTCTTGCCCACCGGGACATTTTTCTCTTGATGAAAGAGGGTGAAATTTCAAGTACTGGCGATTTTGTACCGGCTCAAAATCCGATTATGAGAAGATTCAAGTATACCGGAAGCACGATTCTTTTCTTGAAAAAATACCGCTCATCCACTTACAAGGACCTTGATGAAATCAGCAAGGATTTCTTCGAAAACGCTATTCCTCTGGATGATGTTGCCATAAGGGACTGCTAAAAATTAAACCGTTTTGGCAATTTTCAAAGTTTCTTGCCAAAACGGTTTTAAAAATTTTAAAAATTGAAGCTTTTTTAAAAATTTACACTAAGTATATATAAGATTACTGGCATAGGGATTGTCTCTCTATGTCTGACTTTTTAGGGAATTAAGTTCAGAAAAGGGTATTTTAAATAAATCTTTTTTCTGAATAAAAAAAATATAAAACTTTATAAAGGGAGACTTATTTAATGTCATTAAAGGGCAGAGGTTTTAAACCAGGTAACTCATCTGACACATTTATGAGTAATTATGATTCTCTAAAAAAGGAACTAACAAATAATGGTTTTTTACCGGATAACGGTAACTACGCAATGTTTTCAAAATATGTAAAAGGCGTAAAAATAAATGTCGCCGCACAGATTCCTACGTATACGGTAGTAGCTACGTTTGGAGACCAGTGTGTTTACGACGACATTTATCAATACCAGGTCTGGGCGGAAAAAAACGGTACAACTGTCGCTTCAATCTGTAGTGGAGGGATAGGCGAATTTAGTGTTAATGATATTACGTCCGCCGTAGAAGAACTTGAAAAAAAGTTTAAAAATTAAACTTATTTTTTAGATGACTGATATGTCATCATACGGCTAATGTATAAAAGGTCGTCTGGTATTATCCTACCTTTATTTACATTTCCAAATTTTCTTTTCATTTCTTTGCCACACTTCTCACAAACTGGGGCAACAGGTTTAGTCCCTGTCTCGAAGCCCACCTCCTTTGTTATGTCACAATCCTTACATATAAATGTAGCTTTGCTCATATTCTATTTTTCCTTCAAGATGCTTGCAAGCCCTGTTTCCAAAGGCTTGTTTTTTTCTACATAACATTTCAAAACCAAATCCATGTCACCATAGATTTTTTCCAAATCTGACCGAGTAATTATTTTTTCAAAATTAAAAAGCCCCTTATGGACTTCATTATACGGAAGTTTTTCAAGCTTATCTTTGTGAATTGAAAACCGGTTTTTATAAAGCTCACCCATAAAATCGTTCCATTCGAATACATACATTCTTTGGTCGCCACGTCCTGCATTTACGCCCAAAATGACATATGAAATGACACCCATGCATTTGTTATATTCATTAAGGAAAAAGTTTTGATGAGGCTCTATCTTTGAAAAAGAAAATGCTCCCATGGCTTTCAAGTATTTTGCTTCCCAACATACAAAGTGCAGTCCGTCTTCCTTTTGTATCGTGCCCAGTCCATCAAAGCATCTCTGGCTTGTTGACTGGAAAGAACCACTGGGGTCCGGCTACGGTATCTTGAAGCCGTTTCTCAGGGAATTCCTGATGACGGTACAAACTTCTGCTTCGTTCTTCAAGACAATTTACCTCCTAAACATTGTTTTTACATATTTAGGAGCCTTCCATTAAAGCCAAAAAAAATCCGTCTTTATCTTTTGAACATCTCAGACAAAGACGGATTTTACGGTAGAATTAAGAATGTCAAGTCGGTTGTAAGCCCGCTATTTTACAAATCTTCTGATTTTCCAAGTAATTTTAATTTCCCCGGAAAGCTCTGATGTTCTTTATGAAAAAAAGGCGGTAGCGAGTTGCCTATTTCAAACGTATTAAACTATCTTAGCTTGGCATTCACACAAGTACAGAATCAGCCACGTCAAAGCGTCTAGCCGTTCCCTTACTTCTAGGTTGACGTACTAGTCTCAAACATCGTTAGTCTATAAGCCTAGATACTGTAAATCCCGAATAAAAAAACTTACGGCATATAAACTTGACCGTCTATTCCGGCAACGGTGTTCATTGATTACGGAATCGGTTTGTCCAGATTCAAATATTTAGTTGTCCAAGAAAACTCTTAGACTAATTTCACGTTTTTACGAATCTTGATGAAAGCCTCTTTAAGATTCTTGAACTCGCCTACGCAGTCAAAACCTACAAGATTTCTGCACATTCTTTCTACGAGTTCCTTTTCATCGAACTGGTCATCATTAGCTTTCTGATAGTCATCAATTTCTTGCTTCATTTTCAAGTAAATCTGGTCACGTGTCAGACTGTCCTGATATGGTTCCGCCGTCTGATAGTCAAGGTGAATCGTAGAATCCTCATCCGCTTCCTTGAAAGCTTTGAAAGCCTCGGACTTGTTCGCATCGGTCTGTTCCGTATCAACGCCTCCACCGGCTCCATCTACTATAGCGGATGCTTGCAGCACGAACTTTGTTTTATATTCATCCTTTTCACCCTTCAGTCCGGCGGTATTAAGTTCCTTTTCACGTTCCTCACCTGCCTTCTCAAGCTCATCTTCCTTGGGCAGCTTTTTTTCCAGGTCGTCCTTTATGACGGAAATATCCGATTGAACCTGCTTGTCTATCGGATTTGTTTCCTCTTCCTCAAAAAAACGGACGCATTTAAGCTCGTCCAGTTTTACTTTCCCGGACTCGGTTAACACCACTTTTTGACCATTGGAAAGAATCTTTAATTTTCCTTCCACTAACTTATCATCTTTTGTATAAGCTGAAACTTCCATATATTAGAAACCCCTTCTTCGGCGACTGTAGTAATCAATAAATTGATTATCCGCAAACTGCCTAAGTTGTTTTATGTCTACGTCATCATAATCTTCAAGAAGACTTGACAGTTCTTCATAAAAATCTGGACACGCATTCGTAATCTCATTAGGTTGATAATGAAACTCACTTAGAATATATCCAAAGAATGCTTCGGCAAGTTCTTCATTTGTTTCTGAAACAAAAGCCTGAAACATATCATCTCTTATAATTTCCATATAGAATTAGTGGAGACCCAGTCATAAATAAAGAAAATCATTTTTATGTTACTAAATATTTATGAAAATAAAATTTAACAGACTTGAAACAGACACAGGTAACATAAAATACAGCTTTAACAAAGGGCAGACAAATTATGTCATGCCTAATGATGAGGCTTTAGCTAACGGCATACCTATAGACCTTACAGAATGTACAAATCTTTCTGACATTAGACTTTCCAGTAAGTACATGTCCGTTGTTCCTACGATAAGCGAAGAAATACAAAACATTTTTAACCTTACCCAGGGCGTGGAATTGACTAATCTTGGGAAAGCATTAAGTAAAATTAAAAATACACCCGACACGCCCGTTATGGTTAAAGTTCATCCGGCTGGCAATCTTTGGACTCACGCCGAGCTTGAACAACTAAACAATATAATTAACGAAGCCAGGGTATATGTAGACCTTTCCCCTACGGACTTAAATCACGAAATCGAACAGCATTTGATAGATGTCTGCTATGATACGGAAATTAAGAATTGGGAAAATGATAGTGATTGGGCAAATTTTGATGGAAATTACGAAGGAAAAACGATTTCTGGCGCAACTACATTTACTGAACTTTACATTTCCGATAGTGAAGAAGATGGTACAGACTTAGATTCAAACAGTCCCAATGTATTAAAACCATTTCCAAGCGTTTTTACAGGCAACACATATCTTGTAGGCTTAACATTTCCTTCAGAAGATAATTTTTCTGTAACACCGGCTATGAATTATATGTATCATAATGAGGGAAGTGGTGAACACTTTAATCCTCCATTTAGTGGCTGTATAAACTTGAAGCACGTACATTTTGATAGCAAAAAACTTTATAAGATAGGCGTGTTCGGTCCGCCGAATGAGTTTGGACAATCGCCGGATGATTATTACATTTGGGAAGGTCAAGAAGGCTTTAAGCGTAAAACGGATGATTGGATTACAATATTGGAATCTGAAAGTGATTTTATAGATAAGCTTGTAAATGAAAACGGCACTATAATGACTTACTATTACTGGGTAGATTATAAAGGAAACCCAGTAACTTATTGGAAATATGGATATGGTCCGGCTGATGCCGCACACGTGCCTACCGATACAGACTTTACGTATGTAGGTATAAAGGGGTTTCCGACCGAAAAAGTACTTTCAGTGCCATCGGGTGTTGAAGTTGATGAAATAGACCTCAGTACACCGGACAATGAGGTTACGCCTATTAAAGTAGTGGACTTAAGCAATACCAACGCAGAATGTGAAGATGGTATATTATATCTTAATGGTAAGGAGGAATAACGTAAATGGCTGCCACAGTACCTAATGACTTGTACAGGTCTTCAAAAGAAGAAACCATCGAACATGTAAATATTCTGGAAAGTCTGAAAACATCACCATCATCATACAGAAAAAAAGGGAGGAAAAAAGCTCTCAGGGTCTTTGAATATGTTGATTCCGCAACCAGGTTAGGTATCATAGATAATCAAGAAATGATAGAAAATCTTAGAACACGTATTGACAATCTTAAATAGGAGAAATAACATTAATGAATACAGAATATCTATATAACATTGACAAATCCAGTCTTGAAAGTTACGTAGCAGACTTGAATACTAAAAAATCTGCAAACCCAAGTAACTATAGCGAACATTACTTGGAAACATCGGATAGCGGAAACTTGGAAATAGTGGACGCAAGAGCCAGATTAGCCACTATTGAAACAAAAGAAGCATTGGACGAACTGGAAGCGGCAATCTCTGAATTGGAGAACAACAATACGGGTACGAACACATCAGTTCCTACAAAAAAACTTGTACCAGTAGGTAAACAATTTGTTGATTTTTCTAGGAAATCCGATAATGGATGTTGTGCTTGGATAAGAAGTCCGGTTGGGAATGGAAAATTATATGCTGTTACCAGTAACTCGTATACACTTCAAGTTTCATATGATTCTGGAAAAACTTTTAATACTATAGATACGAACAGTATATCTATAGATGATGAATCTTTTTTTGAAAATTCTGAAAACTTGAGCCGTTTTGGAAAAAATGGTGAAGTTATTTTTTATAAAAATGCTTTCATACTGTTCACACAGAATTGGAGTGCAGGGACAGGGACATAAATTTTTAGGTCTGTTGACCTTATAAACTTTAAGTTAATAGGCAATATTACTGAATCTGATTCATTCACTAGCTCTTTTGCCTTCATAGGTAACAATAAGCTTATATTTATGGACGTTTCGAACCATAAAGCTTATGATGTTCAGGATGACTCCGTTGTATGCCTTGGAAACACAAACGCAGATGTAGAGGTAGATGATTCAGTTGTTGAAGATAGGGTTATTAGACTTAATGATACGCTCTTTTTCAAAAGTTATGATGAAAAAATAAAAATTTTGTCAGACAATTACCTTGATACAACTATAGTAGAAAATGAATTAATCCCAGGGGAAGTACTAAACTTTAGCATTCAAAATAATAAATTGATTGTTTCCAACCAAGACACTGCGGTTTACTCAGACGATGGCACTAACTGGCAAAAAATACGTTTGCCGGATATAGGCGAAGTTGAATACTACGAAACATGTTGTGATAATGGTATACAAGTTTTGTATAATGAATCTGAAAATAGGTACTATAGTTTTATTAAATACCTAAAAAATTTCAAAGACTTCTGTGGAATATATTGTTGGACAGACCTAAATGAGCCACCAGTACGTGTCGATAGCTCAATACCTATTGATGACTTCTATAGCCCAAGTGTACCATCTTGCCTAAAAAAATTAGGAAATAAAATGTACTTCCTTATCAGAGGAACATTATATCAAGTATCCAACATGAACATAACCAAGGTCTTGGATGGTTTTGATAGGGATTCTATATTTACTTGTACTGGACGACCTAATAATTCTGGGTATGGTGAAAACCTAACTATGTCATTAATTAATAATAACATAATTATTAACAGTCCAGGTACTAACACTATTCTTCAAAAAGAAGTTGACATTTATAGATTGGACGATTACACGGCTACTGGTGAAGAAACTGATGTAATAACGGCAACATTCTAATCTTTCAAAATTAAAGCCGGCCTAAATTTAGACCGGCTTTTTTATCAACTCGCAAGCTCACTTACACTTGCCATTTTGGGCGTATCCGTAGGCTTTTCTATTTCCATAAATTCTTTCAAAAGTTCTTTCTGCTTTTCGGAAACATTCGCCGGTTCAGTGACCAGTATTTTTACATACAAGTCGCCAAGCGGTCCGCCTTGGTCTTTTAATCTTAAGAGTTTTCCATTTTGTGTTCCTGCAGGAATGCTTATCTTCAAGTTATCACCATTAAGATTCTGTATGTGTATTTCACTGCCAAGAATTGCTTGTGTAAATGAAATAGGTACCGCGCAATACAAGTCGTTTCCTTGCCGTGCAAAATTCGGATGGGATAGTACATGAATCTGAATAATCAGGTCTCCATTCTCACCACCGTTCACGCCTTCATTACCCATTTTAGGGATAACAATTCTTTTGCCATCTTGCAGCCCCGCCGGAATGTTAATGGACACTTCCTTGTCTTTCGGCACCAATCCTCGTCCAGAACATTTGATGCATCCCATACTGTTGGAAATTCCGGTTCCATTACACCGAGGACACATTTGTGCTATCCTAAAAAATCCACTCACTTTTTCCAAACGTCCGGTTCCACCACACGTTTTACAAGATTCTTTTTTAGAGCCGGGTATTGTGCCCGTACCGGAACAGCTCTGACACTTTTCCATTCTGGTAAACTTGATGTTTATTTTTCTGCCGCCAGTTCCAAAAACCGCATCATTGAGGCTTATGGTCTTGCTTATTTGTATGTCCTCACCTTTCTTGGGACTATTAGGAGTGTTTGCAGTTCTGTAAGTGCCGGTATTTGTATGCCCTTTAAAACCAGACATGTTAAAAAAGTCATTAAAAATATCGGAGAATCTTGAAAACTCATCACCAGAGAAACCCCCGCCGCGGAAATCATAAAAATTAGATTTTTCGGCGGAACCGAACTTATCATAATTCGAGCGTTTCTTTTCATCCGACAAGACCTCATAAGCCTCTGTAATTTCACGGAACTTTTCCGCATCCTTGTCATTTGGATTTCTGTCTGGGTGATATTTTACTGCCAACTTCCTATATGCTTTCTTTATTTCATCCTGTGAGGCATTTTTTTCTACGCCCAAAACCTTATAATAATCAACCTTCGCCATAATTTAACATTGCTCCCATGTTCCATAATCTACGCCTGACCGACTGTAATTATTATAACGCCTTCTGGTCATTTTGGATGAAATCACTGTATTGC
>Ga0326512_10002275_pt1 | contig 14227 bp, 13 predicted proteins | sample 1_2617_0518_D_FD_203652 | JGI IMG/M metagenome (GOLD analysis project Ga0326512, IMG submission 203652) | Bovine rumen microbial communities from UC Davis, California, United States - 1_2617_0518 | ecosystem: Host-associated > Mammals > Digestive system > Stomach > Rumen | place: USA... | reverse complement strand
AAGTGTAATTAGGAGCAGAGCCGGACCTTGAGCCGAAACGCTTGTAGATACGCACGCCGGGATCAGTTGTGTTGGACAGTATGATCTGCGATATGCGCTGAGCGTTTGTCTGCTTTATGACATAAAGCTTGTGCGGAGCAGTCATGCCGGTCGGCTTATTTAATGTGTTTGCAACAGACACAGCCGTGCCGTTGATATACTTACCCGGAGTCGTGATGAGGTTATAGTCTTTCGGGGCCTGTTCGGTTGCGGTAATCTGATTGTCATTCAGATACGATCCGACTACTGACGCCTCTGCCGCCGCGCCTTCCACGGTCAGCGTCGGGTCTATCGCGTTGACGATGGTTTCCGCCGCGTCGATGATATCGTCAATGTGGTCGTCGATCTCGTACAGCTCGCGGATTTTTGAGTCGGAGGGTAAAGTGTCGATATCAAGCGGGGCGCGCTCCACCTCAAGCAGGAAGTTGCCGGTGCTGATGATCCTGGTCGTCGTCTCGCCGTCTTCGGTCTCGGAGTGGTACAGAGTCAGCTCGAACGGCGTCTTCCCGGCGACGGCTGTCATCTGCTGAGCGTGTTTGTCGCCGTCGACAGAGATGTGGTCCTTGCTGACGAACGTCACCGTCGGCGTCCCGTCAGTGTCCGCGCCGACGTTGCAGGTCGCGGAGTAGCCGTTGCCGTCAGACTTCGTGCCTCTGATCTCGGCGGTGGTCACGTGTACCACGGTGCCGACGGTCGCGTTTCTGACGTCGAGCGCGCCGTCTTCGGAGTGGAGCCGGAACACAAGCTCAAAGTCCTCGTCGTACTGGCTGAGCTTGACGATGGTCGGAAACCGCTTCCCCGGTCCCATATCGAGGTCATATTTATACTGGAGAGTTGCCATCACTCTGCCTCCTTGCTTTCGGGATTGTCCGCGCTCTGCTGGAGCGCCGCGACAAGCTCCGCGTTCTTCTGGCGTCTGATATCCGCGAGAATGCCTTCCACGATCCCCTCAAGCAGGTACGCGGGCAGCTTGCTCTCGTTCAGAACGCCGTTGACGGCCTGTACGAGCGCCAGACGCGTGCGTTCCATGTGGACGCTTAAATTATCCATTTGCGATACTTCCCCCTGTTTTTTTTATGAAGGCGCGTTTCTGCGCCATTGTGAACGGGTCTTTCCACTCTGTTTTCGCGGCGTCGTAGCCGGTGCGCTCCGCGAGCTGCTGGATCGCCTTGACGCAGTAGCCCACGAGCCCCATCATATCTATCGACAGCCTGCCGAGCTTGTCCTCGATGACCAGCCCCGGAGCCACTTCCCGGAGCTGCTGGGCGATCAGACCGACGTCGACGTGACGGTTATCGCAGAGCCAGTCGAACGACTTGAGGTCCGCACCGGTCAGCGCCTTCAGAGCGTCCGTCGTCGCTGGCTTGATGTGGGTCTTGAGTCTGGCGTCCGACCCGCCGCCCATGTTCGCGTTTATGATCTGATTGTTCGCCATATCCAGCGTGCCCGCCATCGTGTTGTAATTTGTGCGGGAGTCGTTGAGCAACAGCATATTCGAGCTGATTCCGAGCCAGAGCTGCCCCGAATTAGTCGGAAAGACGTTGTCTGCGACGGCTGTCCCCACGGTGAGGCCGCCGTTGAAGGTCGCGTTCCCGGTCACGCCGAGCGTCCCGCCGACGGTCAGATTGTTCGACATGGACACGTTGCCGGATATGCCGCTGATACTCGCGCTGTTAGCTATGACCTCGTTGACGGTCAGCGTCCCGGAGATCGTGCTGTTTGTTGCGACTGACAACCCCGCCTGCAAAGTGAGCGCCCCGGTTATCGTTGTCGGGGAGCCGATCGTGACGGCGCTGCCGCCGATCGTGACGCTGGTTGCCGGTGTCGCCGTTATAGGCTGCGCGTCTCCGATGTGGATATCTGACGCAAGGATGCTCACAGCCCCCTGTGTGATTGCGATATGCTGGTCGCGGTTGTCAGCGCCGGCGGTGCCACCAAACAAGCCGACCCATGCCGACCCGATGGAGTGCAAGCCCGCGCCGCTTAATGTGCTGTTGAGAAAACCGATCTCGCCATATTCCAGCGTGGCGACCTTGTCGCTGCTGTCAAATATCTTATATCCGCCGACGGTCGCCGCCGTATTGAGCATGTAAAAATCAATACCGCCGGTCGGACCGTCTGACAGTCCCACTTTCATCGTGACCAGCGGTTCCGCGTCGGTACCGGTCCAGAACCGGTACTGCCCCGTCGGCTGCTGCGCGTAGATAACGACGCCGTCATCGTCGAGCTTGACGCGAGGAAGCACGACCTGCGCGGGGTTGTCAGTCGCAACGGGTGTCGACGACTGGAGGTAATACGGCATAGTCGTCGAGCCGTAAACGGTCGCGCCCGTCGGGTCAATCTTGACCTTCTGCGTTTTTTTGTTGTCGTCAGTCCCCCACGGGTGCGTCGCGATCTGATACCAGTCTATCGACTCAACGCCGATATGACCGACGATGTGCAGACTGTCCGGGTCGGTCAGGTCCGACATCGCCCCCTCGCCGTCGTAGTAGGTGGTCCCGGTCGCGTCCATCTTCGTGAGCGGGTGCTGTGTCCCGGACGTGACCTTGTACCACACCGAGCCGGTGCTGTCGAACTGGAACAGGTCGTTCTTGAACCGGAAGTCGCCGGTCTCAAGGTTCCACAGATTTATCGCGTTTACGTCCTGTATCGTTCCGGCGCGGATCAGATTCGCCGTCAGCGTCCCGGTGGTGATGTAGTCCGCGACGATCTGACCGTCCATCGTGATGGCGGTGCCATACGGACCGTCGTACCCGTCCGAGGAGTAGCCGAGCCCGCCCAGATTCCACCGCCAGAGCTTGACGGCGTCCGCGATGTCCGGCTGGTCCATTATCAGTATCTCAGTCGGCAGCCCGTTCTCGTTCATATTGATACGGACGTGACCGCCGTCCGCGCCGGTGATGGCGTCGGTGGCGTCGTCGATGGCTTTATGCCAGGCGGCTGTCGACGCGGAGATCTTCGCGTCAATATCCTTCGCGACGTCCTTGATCTCTGCCGACTGCTCAAGCACGGTATCAGCGAGGGAGGACTTCGGGTTGCCGAGCTCCATGCTGACGTATTTCTCCGCTATGCAGTCATAGACGGTCTTGATGACTTTCGCCGTGGACGTTACGCCCAGAGCCGGGAACTTGACCGTCACCGTGTCGCAGAGCTTCACGCGCTCAAGAGGCGCGATGTCTTTATATTCTTCCGTCTGCCACAGCTGGACAAACGATATTTTCAGATTGACGGACGGTCCGAACGTATGGCTCGCGACGTATGACTGCGCGGCGGTCAGCAGCGTCTCCGGCGTCGGTCGGTTGTTGTCGCCGAACTTGCTTGACAGGTCGACCAGCATCGTCCGTTCATACCCCAGCGCCGGAGCGTTCGGGACCGCGATCCGGTCACCCTCGATATAGACGTAAACGGTGGTATTATTGCCGTATTCGTCCGTCGTGTCGTACTTCGCGAACGGCATGATGTGCGTCCACGCGCTCTCGATGCTGTTGTCCTGAGTAAGGGCCGTGAGGTTTTTTCCGTATTCCACCGTGACGTCGCGGTCAGATCCGCGGCTCTGCCACAGCTTGATGGTGAAGTTGTCGAACTCATACTCCCCGCCGTAAACGTCGAGGAGCGAGCCCTGCATCCCGCCGAGCACGGCGCGGACGCTGCACGGGTCCTTGATATTGACGTTGTTAAGCGTCGCGATGTCTGAATACGCGGTGAAGTCCGTCCCGGTCAGAGCGACGCCGAGCGCCTGCATCGCCGTCCCGGACGTCACCAGCTGTTTGAGCTGGCAGCCGTTCAGGTCGTAGGAGATGTGCGCGGCCTTGATGGTCACGATCCCGTTCAGCGGGCGTGAGATGTTGTATATGCGGAAGAGCTGCAGCGCGTCGCTGCCGGTCTCGTCGCTGACTTTCGCCTTGATTATGCAGCCGTTCTCAATGGAGCCGTAGCGCGCCCCGGTGAGCGGGTACTGCATCTCAAGCTCGTATATGCCGTTGCGCTCCTCCGTGATCTGCGCCTTCGTGGCGTCAGCCATAAAGCCCAGACCGTTGGAGACAAACTCCGTCGCGTCTTTTGCGAATAATACCGGGATCATAGCGTGCACCACCTCGGCGTGATCTCAATGCTGGTGACCGACCCCGTCCCGCCGACGTAGAAGAAGTTCGGACCGGTCCGGAGCTCCGGGTAAGACGGCGCGACCATCTTGCTGTTGGCAGGCGTGCTCGTCCCCTCGTAGACCTCCATCAGCTCGGAGTCGATCGTCAGAGCCCCGTTGACCGTCAGATAAAATACGCTTGTATTCAGCGTGAACGTGACCGCCCCGCTGCCGTAGACCTTGATTATCGGTTTGCTCCGGTAGTTCGACGGGTTCTGTATGGTCATCGGATTAAGCGGCGAGGTCGACGGCGCAAGGAAGGTCTGCGTCTCCAGCCCCGACGTCAGGTATAAAAACGGCTTGCAGTCGAACTCAAGCGTCACCTCGCCCAGCATGTCAAGCTGTTTGTCGATGGCGACGCCTTCCTTGAACGACGCGAGCCGGATACAGCCTTTACGGTAAGAGTCCGTCAGCTCGTAATACCCGTACCGCCGTGTCAGCCAGTCGCGGAGCGCGCCCGCGAGCTGGCCGAACTTTGCGGAGGTGGTATCAAGCAATGAACATTCGTATCTTAACGGGAAATTCTTATACCGCCCGTTGTCAAGGATCAGATCCCCGCTGCGTCCGGGGACGCTGACCCGCGTCACGTCGCGCGCGGCGCTGTCGAGCGTGTTGGTGGTCTTGATGTAAAGTCCCTTATCAAGGGACTTTACGCCGTCAAAGGTGAAATAAGGGAAGGTCTGCGTGCTCATGCGAATACGGCTCCTTTCCTTGCGATCTTCTCGTCCATGATCTCAAGCAGCGTATCAACGAACGCCCCGATGTCCTTCTCGTCGCGCCCGTCAAGCCGCTCGATCCAGATCGCACGCTCGCCGATGGTGATGTTGACGACCGGAGCCGGTCTGGGCTGCTCCTGTGACTTCGTGGCGTGGTACTGCTCCGCCTCTCTGGCGGTAAGCACCTGCTCGCCGCGGTGCAGAAGCGCGGGGAACTCGTCATACGGAACGTAATCTATACCCACGCGCAGACGCGGCAGCGTCGGGATATTGAGGTGCTGACCGCCGATCACCGGCACCCAGTCCGGGATCTGCAGGCCGTTCAGCCCGTTTATAAGACCGTTTATGCCGTCTATGATGAAGTTTATCGGCGCTTTGAACGCCTCTTTTATGCCATTCCAGACGTTCGTGAAGATGGTCTTGAGACCGTCCCACGCCTGACGCCAGTTCCCGGTGAAAACGCCCTTGACAAACTCGACGACGCCCTCAAATATGCCCTTGATGTTGTTCATCTGTTTGCCGATGTACTCAAAGGCGCTTGAGAACATGCCGCTCAGGATATTCGCCACAACCGTGAACGCCTTCTGGAGAGGCGGAAGGACTGTCTGCGTAATCTGGGTAATCAGCTTGATGAGCGGCGGCAAAAGCACCTTGATGATGTCCATCAGCGGCGACAGGACCGCCTCAAGCAGGTCAAAGACCGGCTGGAGCAGCGGCGTCAGCAGGTCGAGCAGCGACATAAGCACCGGCAGGATCGCGTTTATTATCTCCACCGCAAGAGGGATTATCGTATTTATCAGGTCGATGACCGTCGGCAGAATCGTCTCGATTATCTGGATGACCGGCGGCAGGAGCTTGGCGATCAGATCGCCGAGCACCGGCAGGATGGCGGATATTATCTCCGACAGCGCGGGCATGAGAGCCCCGATCAGGTCGACGATGACCGGGAGTACCATCGTGACGATCTGCGTCAGTACCGGCGTCAGCGACGTCACAAACTGAAGTATGACCGGCAGGATGGTCTCGATCGCGGTCTTCAGGACCGGGAGCAGTGCCTCGATCAGGTCGAAGATCGCCGGCAAAAGCGTATCGACCATATCGAGCAGAGGCGGCAGGAGCGTCTCGAACACGTCGCCCAGAAGCGGCGCGAAGCGAGTGAATAGTTCCTGTATCGTCGGGATCTTGCTCTCGATGAACTCAAGGACCTTCTGTACCAGCGGGAGGACAGTACCGCCCAGCCGGTTCATCATGCCCTGAAAGCTGCGCTTGATCGTGCCTATGGTGTCGGTGAACTTGACTCCGGCGTCGACCGTGTCGTCGCTCATGACCATTCCGAGGTCGTGCGCCTTCTGCTTCAGCGCTTCCGTGCTTTCCGCCGTCTCGTTGAACAGCGGCGTCAGGTTCTGACCGCTCTTGCCGAGCAGATCATTCGCAAGCGCGGCGCGCTCCGCGCTGTCGGGCATTTGCTGAAGGGCCTTGATCGTCGCGTCGAACACTTCCTCGCGGCTCATGTTCTGGAGCTGCTCTGTCGAGAACCCCAGCTTGGAGAATGCCTCCGTCGCGCCCGCCGAGCCGTTCTTCGCGTCGTCCAGCTTGTTGGTCAGCGTCTTGACGCCGCTCTCAAGGCTGTTGACGTCGACACCGGCCTGCGACATGACGTAGTCCCACTCCTGATACGACTGACGCGACATGCCGAGCTTCTGGCTCATCTTGTCGACCTCGTCAGCGGCTCCGGCGGTGTCCGTCGCCATCTTGAAGGCGCTTGTGCCGACCGCGGCAGCGCCGCTCACGACGGCAGTACCGACCGCCGCCGCGCCCTTCGCTATGCTGGAGAACGCGGAGCCGACCTTCGACCCGCTTTTTTCGGCTTTGTCGGTGGTCGTGTCGATCTGCTTGTTCGCGTTTGTGTTGTCTATGAGTATTTCGCCGAAAAGCGAAAAGATGCTTGCCATTTAGTCGCCCCCTTTAGCGCGTTCAGCTTCCACGAACGGCATGAACTCTTTCATTATGTCCTCCGGAGACCTGTTTGACGGTTTCGGCGTCGGCTGCTCGAATATCTCTTTTAAAAAGTCCTCGTAGCTGATATCCCCGGTCCCGCCGTTCAGACGTGAGATCGCCCAGTTGGCGATCCAGAGCGGGCGGAGCTGTTTTTCTGTCTCCTCGCGTCTGATACGCGCCTCTTCGGCCTCTGCAAAAGAAAGCAGCTCGTCAAGAGAACGCAGGGGAAGGTCCTTGACGAGCTGCCAGTCGTAGTATTTATGTATTAGTGTCAGGCACCTTGCGCGACCTTCCGGCGCAAGGCCACGCCGAAAAAATGCCGGATCGCGTCGTCGTTCACGACGTCGTTGATCACTTCCGCGAGGTCCAGCTTCGCCGCCTCGTCTTCCGTGATGTCCTTATAGAGCGCGACCAGCGGGATTATGTCGTCGGCGATCTGCGGGAGCTGCGGCGTCAGATCGGCGATGATCTCCATCGTAAGTATGCCGATCTGTTCTTTTGACAGCTTCCCGCCGCTCAGCTCACCCAGATCGAGGTCCCGGAGCTTCTCCAGCACCGGTTTTACGTCGATCCGTCCGATTATGTTCATGAGTCTGGGCGCCATTTCCAGTGTTATCATCGTTTGTCCTCCGTCAGGTTGCGTTGTAGCCGGTTATGGTCGGCATTGCGCTGAGTTCCTCGACCTTCCACAGATCACCGTCAAGGTCGGTGTGAGCGTAATGCGCCTGGAATTCAAGTTCAAGCTCGCCCTCGGCCTTCTGCACGGCCTTCACGCCGAAGCCGGTCTCGTGCATGGCGTTGTATATCGTGATCTTCTTGAATTTGCCGCCGATGGTCTTGCAGAACATCGTGACGTTCTTCAGATAGTTCGTAACGCCGATGTAGCCGGTGCCGGGATTGGACACGGCACTGTTCTTGCCGGAGCCGGTGTCAACGGTCGCGGTGGGGACCATGTCGGCAAGCCTGTCCTGCGTCATGGAGAGCGCCGTCACCTTGAGGGAAGCGGCCTGCTCCTCGATGACCTGCATACCGGCAGTCTTGCCGTGTCTGCCGTCGAACTCGATGTCCCTGACGGTCACGCTCGCGGTAAACTCGCCGCCGCCTCTGGTAGGCGCGAGGACTTCCTCACCGGTCTCGCCCTGATTGATGACGATAAGACCTTCGTCGATCTGGATCGACTCAATCTGGTTGGTAGTAAGGTTAGTAACCATAGTTTACTCCTTTAGTTGTAAAAAATTCGCGCCGACAGCTCCAGCCGCCTGTGCGCGATGTCGAATTCATTGTCCTGTATAGTCCGCTGCCGCTCAAAGCCGATATGCGCCGCGAACGCCCCCGCCTCGCCGATGACCGCGTTGGTCAGCCGGTTGCGGAGAGTGTCGCAGAGCGTCTCAAGCGTCACGGTGGCGTCCGGGGCCTTCTCGTCCGCCCAGAGCTCAAGGTAAAACGTAGCCTCGTCACCCTGATCGAGGTCGCGGATGTTCAGCCCGGTGATGACCGCGAACGGGAAGACCGCGTTTTTGCTCGGCGCTTCCTCGTAGTAGGTGGGGACGATCTCGTTGATGGCGTCGCGCAGCGTCGATATAAATGTCGTGGTCGCGTACATGGTCCACCTCTCAATCGTCGTTGTTGAATGCCTGGCATATAAGCTCAAGGCACTCGTTCGCCACCGGGTACGTGCGGATCACCCGGTAGGGGCGGTCTCTGTACTCCACGTGCATCTCGCGCTCGTAATCCACGGCGCGGATGACGACGCAGAGTTCGGGCCGGTAGCCCTGCCCGGACGCCTGATAGAACTCGTTCCGCTTGACCCCGCGCTCGTCGCAGAACACCGTCCGCTTTGTGAACGTCTTATACGGTTTGCCGAGGCTGTCAAGCTGCTCAGACTCTTTGCATAAACAGATCAGGTCCCGCCACATCGTCAGACACCTGCCTCTTCCGCGACCGTGTAAGCGTCGGAGAGCGCGAGGTGCCGTTTAAGCATCTCGTAGCTCTCGCGGTACTTCACGCTGTCGCCGTTATCAAGGCCGAACTCCGCCTTGACGTAGACGATGACAGCTCGCCGGATAAGCGGGTCGCTCTCATCGTCCGTCTTGCTTTCAAGGATCCCGATCAGGCGGAGGTCAGCCCGTGCCGCCTGAATCAGATCCCGGATCTCTTCGTCAAGGTAAATGTGGCTTATGCGGAGAGCCTGACGGACCGCCTCTATGTATTCCACAGAAGGTTCCGTCATGCTTCAGCCTCCGATCAGGTGGACTGGGTCTTTACGAACTTGACGAACGCGCCCATACCGCCGATCGCCTTGCTGTCGAACACGCACGCGCCGAGGTAGTCCACGCTGTTGGTCGCAAGGCCGCTGTGCTCGGACTTCACGACGGTGATGTCCTGAGAGAAGTTGCCCACGATGTAGCTGAAGTCGCCCAGGTACGCGACGCCCTTCGTAAGAGAGCCGGTGAAGTAGACCTCGCAGCCCATGATGTAGTATTTGCCGTTGGCAAACTCGATCAGGTTGTTCTTGCTCTTGTTCATAAGAGCGTAGAAGTAAGCGAAGAAGGTCGCCTTGCTCATGCACCATACGGCGTTGCGCTCATAGCCGGAGGCGAGCATGCCGTAAAGCGCGGTGATGTCGGCTTCCGCGACGGTGGACGCGGCAGCGACGGTGACCTGATCGGTGCCGTCGGCGTAAGCGCCGCCGGAGCCCTTGCCGCCCTGAGCGACGCCGCCGGGCTGAGAGGAACCGGTGCCGACAAAGATGTAGTTCTCGATCTTGCGGGCGACTGACTCGGCGATGATCTCCACCACGTAGGACTCGAAGGCGTTGATGGTCATGTTGACCGTCGCGCGGCTGGCCTTGACCAGCTTGACGATCTCATAGCCCGTAAGGGAGACGGAGCCCAGAGAGTCGGAAGCGGCGGTGATGGAGTTGTTCTCGGTGTGGAGCGCGGCGTCGCTGTTGGTGCCCTCGACGGCAAACTTGAAGTTGCCGGGGACGTGGAAGATCTTGCACCTCTGCAGGATCGGCGCGACCTCGTACATCTTTTTGATGATCTGGTTCGCGGTGGTCTCCGGGATCGCGGGGAGCGCGGAGCCGGAAGCGGTGGAATAGGCCCTCTGCTCGTTGGCGGTGAGGGGCTTGCCCATAAGGGACTTGAGCCACGCGGAGCGGTAAAGTTTCGCCTCGGCGTCGGCGTCAAGAGTGTCGGCGCTCCTGTTGAGCGGGTTCTGTACCTCGGTCGCGTCGATGTCGCCCAGGGCGATGCCTTTGGCGATCTCCTGACGTTTCTCAAGCTCGGCCTGCTCGGCGTCAAGCTCTTTCAGCTCTTTGGTAAGGGCGTCAAGGTCGACGTTCGCGTCACTCTCAAGCATGCTTCTGATCTCGGTCTTGCGGGTTTTGATTTCATTCAGTCTCTTAGACATGATGTTTAATTCCTTTCGTATTAAAGTAGTGTTTTTGCGATCAGCAGCTGTCTGCGACGGGCTTGCTCCAGCTCCCGGAATTCATCACGGTAATCCTCCGTAAAGAAATCGCGTACTGTGCCGATTGCTGTATCGTTATAAGCGGGGAAATCCACCGCCGATACGTCAAAGAGTTTGGCGATCTTTGTGATCGTCCTTGTGTGGGTCTTGCGGTCATACTCCTCGGCCCTCACCGTGAACGCGAAGGACATTTTGTCGATGCGGCCCTTCTGGATATCGCGGTAAAGGTTGACGTGTCTCTCGTCCTCCGGGTCAAGAAGCGCGTCGACTTCCAGTCCCGCCGGTGTGACCGCGAACGTCAGCGAGCCGTTTTTCGTCCTCGCGAAGACGGTGCTGTCGTTCTGCCCGTGGTTCCTGTTAAGGATAAAGTCGCTCATGTCGCAGCCTTCCAGCGCGTCGCCGGCGATTATCTCCTTGTACTGTATGCCCTCGTACTCAAACAGGACCGTCTCCCGGTTGAATACGACCGGCAGCCCCTTGAGCCGGAGTTCCTGCGCCTCGTTCTGCTCTATCTGGAACGGCTCCGCGAGCCTGTATTCCCTTTCATTCGGTTTGAACATCGTCTTGTTCCTCCTTGTCGTCCTTCGGATCGTCGCCGAGCTGGTACTGGTCCGCCTTGTCGGCATTCACCACGTTGAGCGTCTGGACCCGGCGTTTGCCCTCCTCGCCGCCGATCGGCGGGAAGCCGAGCGTCGTCAGCGCCTGATCGAGCGTCAGACCGCCGATATCCGACAAATATTTGACCGTTTCCAGCTTCTCGCCCGTGCTGGCGAACTGCAGCCGGTTGCCCTCAAAGACTATCTCGTTACCGGTCCCGCGCTCGCGGTCGCTGAACAGGCAGTTCGTGAACGCCTGCTGCATCTGAGCGAGGAAGGGCTTTATCTCGCCTTCGTAGAAGTCGCTTTCCTGATCGCGCGTCGCCTTGTTCTGGATAATGTCCTCATTTACGCCGAAGTAGTCGTAAATACTGTCTTTGATATAATCCAGCTGTCCCGTCGGAATCGGCGTCTGCTTGTCCGTGATCGGCGTATAGTGGTACTTGTTGTCCGTGACGATTATCCCGGCTCCGTCCGTACCCATCGCGAGGTTGTCATTGATGAAATCGTTCCGGCGGGCTTTCAGATCCTCTGATTTTGTCGACGCCGCGACTTCCAGTATGCCGCGCACCACCGCCACAAGCTCGGCGGACTTGTTCATGCTCTGCTGGAAGGTGTCCGCTGTCCGGAGCGTCGGGTCGATCGGCGTATTCGGGTCACCAAAGACGTCATGCTCGCAGAACATGCTCCCCACGTGGATGAACTCATCATACGGGAATATATACGACTTGCCGTTAATAAACCGGAACTGCGCGTACATCTGCCCCTCGTACTCCAGAAGGTTGACTTCCTGCGCGTTGATGTTGTACAGCGCCTCAAGACTGCCGTTCGGACCCCACACGGGATAAATAAATGCATTGTTAAACAGCTTATACTGCACGGCCGCGCGGTAATACAGCTTATACGCCGTACTGTACGGGTTCGGAGCGTTCTGGAGCAGATTGTTCACCCCGCCGGAAACGTCCGTTATTTTGCCGTCACCGCGCCTTATATGCCGGGGCTGCACTATGGCTGCCCTGCGCGCAAAAGCGTGTACGGCTGATCTGACGGTATCTACGTCCCAAGCGCGCCCGGAATACGGTACAAAGCTGCTGGTGTAGCTGTTCAGCAGCTTGAACGTCTGGTAGTCCTTTTCGGGCGGACGTCGCTTCCCGAATATCGTCTCAAATAGTCCTCTTTTTTCGGGCATTGTTTCACCCCACATAATACATGTAATCGTCGTAATACTTGACGTATATGACCCATGCGTTCAGCAGGGACACAGCGCCGTCTATCCTTCTCTTTTCCGATATCTTGACCGGCTGTATGTTGTTTAAACCGGACTTCTTTACCGCTGTGTTGGATAAGCACCACAGCAGCATCGGATTCCGGTTGTAATTGACTATCTTGTCCGCGAGGGCGGCTCCCATCTCGCGCATCGGCTGCGACCACGTGAACGGGCCCTGCGCGACCGACTCCATCGTGAAGCCGTTGGAGACCATTTCCTCCACCCAGTAGCCCGCGAGGGCGCGGTCGTAGCCGATCCGGGTCGCGTCTATCTTATATTCGTCGCGCATCTGGCAGAACCACTCCGTCACGCGCGAGTAGTCGACCCGGTTGCCGGGGCATATCGTCAGAAGTCCCCGGTCAGCCCACAGACGGTACGGAGCTTCGTTCGTCCCCTTGCTCTCAAGGTGCTCGATCCGCGCTTCCGGAAGGAAGTACTGCTGCAGGACGTAGACCGTCGGATCGTCTTTTCGTCGTATCAGCAGCGTCGCCGCCGTCAGGTCGGTCGTCGCCGACAGGTCGCACCCGCCGATGGCGTAAGTGTCGTATACGTCGGACATCTCGAACGTCGCGTCGTTCCGGATCTGCTCGTAGCTCAGCCATGTCGAGGACTCGTTCTCCCGGATATTGAAGTCTTTACACAGGACGCCCGGCAGGTCGGCGGGGTTATTTTTCGCCCGATCCACAAACGAGGCGAGCGTCTTGTACTGTTTTATCGCGCCCAGACCGGGGTTGGCCTTGACCCACATGCGCGGGTCCGTCCACTCCTCGCGGGAGTCAAGCTCGTACAGGACCGGCAGGAACGCCGGGTCCGTCTTCTTGCCGTCCGCGATCTCGCACGCGAACTCGTACATGTCGTCGAAGATACACTCCCGGACGGTCCCCGCCGTCGTTATCATGATAACGAGCGGCTGCCGTCTGGATGATATCGACTGCTTCATGACCTCGTACAGGTTGCGATCGCGGATCGCATGCAGCTCGTCGATGATGACGGCGTGTGAGTTCAGCCCGTCCAGCGTGTTGGAATCCGACGCCAGCGCCTCGAAGATGGAGCTGGTCGCCGGAAAGTACAGATCGTTCCGGCGCTTCTTGAGCAGCGCTCTGAGCTCCGGCGACTGCTTGACCATGTTCACGGCCTCGGTCAGCACCTTGCGCGCCTGGTCTTTTTTGGTCGCCACGGAATATATCTCCGCCGCACCCTCATAATCCGCAACCAGCATATAGAGCGCCACGCCGGAGAGCAACGTCGACTTGCCGTTTTTGCGCCCGCACAAGAACATCGTCTCGCGGAAGCGCCGGCAGCCGGTGTCTTTTTCCAGCCACCCGAAAAGCGTCTGAAGGTACGCCTTCTGGAACAGTTCGAGCGTCAGCGGCGCGCCGATCGTCCCCTGTGATTGCTTGCAGAAGGTCTCGATGAACAGTATCGGACGCTCACCCGCGTCTTCATCGAAGTAATACGGCGAGCCGCTGTCGCTCATCTCTTCTATCAGCCTTTTATAAACGGCGGTCACCCGTCGGCTCGCGAGGATCTCGCCGGACGATATCTTCTCCCAGTACTCTTTGACCCAGTTCACCGGAGCTCGACCTTCTTGCCGGTCACGAACTTCATCAGCGCGTCGCCAGCCTGCTGGGCCGCTGCCGCCGGTAGGTTGTCGCACAACAGCTTGATGGTGCTGTTGTAGTTCTTTATCATGGAGTTGTACTGGGTAATGAGCGGATGCGCCCGCTGGATGCTGTAAGAGCCCTGGCTCATCTCCATCAGCATGCCGTCGTCGTTGATGGTCTGCTCCATATCCTCAAGCGACACCGCCATATATGCGGCCCGGTTTATCAATCCAGCGACGAGGGCCTGTCTTTCTTCCGGCAGATTCTTGAAGAGTTTCGCTATCCGCGCCTTCTCCTTCTTTATCCGGGAATCTGTCGTCTTTTCCATCTTGTTTTCGCTTCCTTTCGCGTCGGGTGGGGGTCTTCCGATCCTCCGGGCGGTCAAAAAAAGG
>Ga0326512_10002274_pt1 | contig 14227 bp, 17 predicted proteins | sample 1_2617_0518_D_FD_203652 | JGI IMG/M metagenome (GOLD analysis project Ga0326512, IMG submission 203652) | Bovine rumen microbial communities from UC Davis, California, United States - 1_2617_0518 | ecosystem: Host-associated > Mammals > Digestive system > Stomach > Rumen | place: USA... | reverse complement strand
CAAGCGCGTCGAGCGCTGTCTGCTGGCCGCTGATGGCCGTCTCCGCCGCGCCGATCCTCGCCAGCTCGTCCACGCCGTCCCGCATAAGGGTCCAGCCGGCGGCCAGCTCCAGGGCCTTGGAATACTCTGCGACCTTGCCGACCGCGATGCCGTCGCCGCCGCGCTTAAAGTTCATCGTTGCGAAGGCGGTGCTCAACTGCAGCTCGATCGTGACAGTCGCGAAGTCGTCAGCGAGGACCAGGGCCACGTCGTAGGTGCTGTTGGTGTCGGCAGCGATCACGACGTTCCCTGTCTGGGAGTAGGTCGTCAGGGTGATGGCTTGCGTGGTGTAGCTCTGATCGGAGCGCTTTTTGTACTGGACCGATAGATTTTTCGCGTTGTGGTTATTAAGGGCGGTCACGGCGACATCGTAATCGATCCGCATAAACGCGCCCTGGTCGTCCAGCGTGCCATCCTGCAGGCAGCGGTGCAGCACAAAGGAATTTATCTGCGGCGCCGAGTATGCCAGGATCGTGATGGTCTGCTGCGCTGCTGCGGACGATACGCCGCGGCTGTCGGTCACAGATCCGGATACCGCGGTGTTGTTCGCTGAGGCGATCTCGTCCGTCACCGCTGGATTGACCGAATACGCCGCTCCGTTCGCAGAGATCGACACCGAGGCGCCGGTCGCCCCGTACCGATAGGTGGGCGTCAGCTCAACGCGGATCTTGCTCTTCGATTCGACATACGCGCCATAGGTGGTCACGTAGCCGGTCGGGTCGCTGACGGCCATGGTGACGGTCGGCTGCACGTCCGAGGCGTTCAGCTGCACGGTCACGGTGGTGGATCTGGATCCGACGGAGTAGCCGTTATAGAACGTTTCCACGGTGATCGTGGCGGTCGTCGTGAGGCCATTGGTTAACAGCGGCGCATAGGTGGCGATCGCCGGCGTCCAGGTCAGCGTCGGGTACGTCGAGCCCCTTGTCATCAGCGTCTCAGTCTGGCCGAGGCAGGTCACGGTGACCGTGTGCAGCGCGACGTCCTGGCTGCGGCTCAGAGTGATCGTGCTGGCCGAGCCGAAGGTGGAGGGATTTGTGCAGGTGACGGTCGTCGGGGTGCCGTACACGCCGCTGAGGATCACCGTGATGGATCCGATGGCCCAGCGGTTATAGTTGGCCGCCGTCGGGTAGATCCACAGGTAATACGTGGTGTTGGGGAGGAGCTGCACCGTCGAGGTGCCATTGCTCGTCATGTGGTTGGGATCCGCCCAAGTAACGCCGGTCGGGTTTCCGTCCGTGCCGATCTTGCCCGGATAGGACGAAGGGGACGACGTGATCTGCCAGCGGAAAGCCTCTGGGTTGCCGCTCGACCAGGTCGTGGATCCGGTGGGATTCAGATATGCAGACGAGAAGGAAAACGCCGCCGCGCCGGTGTTAGGCGTGGTAAAAGCGAAGCGGCCGACCACGGGGCCGCCATCATAGCCGAGCGTTCCGACATAGCCGCTGCCGCTGCTCTGTTGTACGCCGGAGCGGTAATAGGTTGCAGTTGTTGATGCCATGCCGTCACGCTCCTATCCAGGTGAAGTCCAGGCTCTCGTTTGAACGCGGGATCCACGCAAAGCTGCCCAGGATGAACCGGCCGCCGACGGGAATCCGCAGCGTCTTTGGCGCCACAAAGTCTTGGCTCGTCCAGTAGGTGATCAGCACGCCGCTGGAGTAAATCCCAATCTGATCGTTTTCGATCTTGAGGGTGATCTCGTTTCCGATCTCGCCCAGAGTGATCGACCCGCCTGCCATGCGGATGTAACTCTGCAGGCTGGCAAATTTGGCGTCGGCGTTCGCCTGGACGTCCTCGACGTCCTGGGACAGATTGGAGAAGCGGATCTCGATGCCCGCCGCCGTCTGCTCCAGGGTGGTCGATACGGAGCCGATCAGGTCGTCGCTTTCGCCCTTTGTGTAGTAATTCTCAGAGACGGTGAGGAGGATCGTGTCAGACGCCTGCTGGATCGCGCTCTCGTTGCGCAGCTGCAGCTCGCTCAGGGCGCGGGCCGTCTGGGCCGTGACGTTGGCCTCGACGGTCTGCATGGCGCCGGCTGTCTGCTGCCTGGTCCTCTCCGTCAGGGAGTAAGTGGTCGCGCCCAACGTCAACTTGTTCTGCGCCGGATTTAACCAGTTGATGCTCAGCTTCTTCACCAGGTATCTGGCGAGGAGCTCATGGGCGGCGTGCTTGTCGTCCACCACGTTGACGTATGTGCCCACGGAGAAGGTGTTGACGTCGTAACCTGCCGCGGACAGATCCGCAGCCGTCAGCGTGACCGTGGAGGCGATCATGCGCTTTTGGGCGAGGGCTGCCGCGGCCTTTGTCAGCAGGTTCGAGGCGACGGTCACGTCGTCCCACACCATCGTCTTGATGATAAATCCGTACTGATCCACGGCGTCTTTGCTGTACACATAGTCCCCGCTCTTGCAGATATCGCTCGTCTCCGAGTCTTCCAGCTGCGAGATGGTCAGGCGCTCGCCGCCCTCCTCCGGGGCAGCCCCCAGCGGCAGGATGGCGCTTGCGATGTCCTGACCTTTGCGCTCGGTGGACAGGGACAGCATATTGAGCCCAAACTCCACTTGCTGGTTGGCCAGCAGCGGGAAGTCCGCCAGGTAATCGATGTACACGCCATCCTGCTCGTGCCGGAATGAGATATAGCCGCCCAGGGTGTCCAGCAAGCCCTGTTTCAAAAGCGTCCATGTGGAAGAGTATTCCGTATCAGATCGCGCAATATAGTTGTTCGGGTCTGTCACGGTTACATTGCCAACAATAAAACGCCTGTCTGCGTCAACTTGCTCGTTGTGGCGGCTGATAAGGAACGCGAAGTAATCAGCGGGTGTCGTGTGTTGGTCATCAACTGGGAAAGCGAACGGGCGCTGAACGCTGTCGTTCAAGAAAGCAAGTTCACCCTCGCAAACAACGGTTTTTTCGTTGTGCCAGCCGAGCGTATCGTTGAGGATCCGCCCGCGAAACTTGATCTCGGATCCGTAGTACAGAATGACCGTCGGCGCGAGCTTCACGACCCGCGCAAAATTCGGATGCTGCGGGTAGATGGTAAAGGTCAGCTTTGCCGCCTTATCCACATCCGGCTCAAACTTCGGGGAGAAGACCTTGTACGCGTCAACGCCCGGCAGGTAAAGCGGGTATCCGTCAACATATAGCGTCCAGTCGTTCACAGTGCGCCCTCCTGATAGGTCATGGTCACCGTGGCGGTGCCGGTGATCGTGACGTCGGTGTAACCGGCCTCCAAAACGAGGGACGGGATCAGGATCCCAGATCCGGCGCTCACAGCGACGGAGGAAGATCCCCAGGCGATCGTGATGTCGCCCGTCGTGCTGATCTCCGGCACGGCCGGCTTCCCTTCGTTGTAGAGGGAGACCGTCTTCGCGCTGGATACGTTAACGACGACCTCCGTCTCCTCCAGCTGGAGCTTGTACGGTTCAGCCAGCACGGTCACTGGGATGGTGCAGGCGTGATAGTTGGCGGTTTCGCCGATGCTCATCACGCCCTTGTAATAATGCTCGCAGTCATTCGGGAGCACGAGCCGAACAGAGCGTCCGTGGTACTGCTTCCGAAGACTGCCGAGGATCTCGGCGAAGGTCACCTCGTCGCAGGAGCGAAAGAGCCGGAAAGAGATCATCCGGTTTTTGTAGACCGGGCGGCCCTGCGGGTAATCACTCATGTCGAGAGATCCGTCCGCGCCGGGAATGTCGACATAGTTGGTCTTTTTCTCCGGGGCTCCGATCTTCACGTCGGAGAGGAGGAAAAGGCCATACTCGTCCAGAGTGTTGACCCCGTTGATATAACATCCGTAAAGCATCAGGCAAGCCCCCTCTGCGTCAGGGCGTCAAGTCCGCCCAGTGCTTCATTCATACCGGCCGCCAGACCGCCGACAAGCGTCTCGCCATCGAGATAAATGCCCAGGCGGTCCAGGTGCTGGTCGATCCGGTCGATGGCATCCAGCAGGGCGCTCGTCCTGCCTGTGCCGTCGTTATCGCCGACCGCAGTTTCGATGTCACGCATCAGAGCGGCGCGGCCGTAAAGGACCTCGTCGCCGACCTCGCCAGCCCCGAACAGGGTGGCGGAGCCAAACAGGTACGGCTTATCCATAGCTTTTGCGTTCCAGCTGATTGTCGGCACGGAAGGCGGGATAATACTAAAGCCGCCAGAGATGCTGATTTTCGGGAGCTTAGGAAGTGCGCCCAGAATGATGTCAGGCAATTTGAGCTTAACTTCAGTTACCTTCTTCCATGCCTCTTTGACAGCTCTTTTAATGCCTTCAAACGCTCCAGAAACACTGGACTCGATGGAGGACCAAGCCGATTTAGCCTTGGAAGAGATAGAAGTCCACGCAGGGCCGTTCTTCACCCCATTCCACGCCGTAATAACAGCAGATTTTACGCCGTTCCAAGCTCCAGAAACTGTGCCTTTAAAGGAGTTCCAAGCTTCTGTGGCTTTGTTAGAAATCGAAGTCCATGCAGGACCGGATTTTACCTTCTCCCAAGCGTCGGAAACTTTGCTCTTGATGCCTTCCCAAGCCGTGGAAACGCCGCCTTTGATCGTCGTCCAAGCGTTCGAAACCGCACCGCTGACCTTCTCGAAGGCAAGTTTCGCTTTGTCTTTGATCTCCTGCCAAGTCTGCGAGAGGAACGGGCCGATTACGCTCCACGCCGCTTTGGCTGTGTTCTTAATTCCATCCCAGGCTGTAGACAGAATACTGGTGATGCCGTTCCATGCATCGGTGCCCAGTTGCTTGATGCCTTCCCAAGCGCCCGCCCAGTCTCCGGCAAAGATGGAGGAAAAGACAGAGAACGCATCCGAGAGGAAGGTCAGACCGCCCTCAAATCCGGCTTTAAGTGTTTCCCAAATGCCGGAAGCTGCGGTGGTAATCGTTCCGCCCCAGGTGCTCCAGAACGCTGTCAGGCCGTCCAGAGCGCCCTGCCAGCGCTCCTGGATGCCCGTCCAGATATTGCCAAGGCCCTCGGCCAGCTGCCCGCCGTGTTCACCGAACCACGTCTTAATGCCGGTCCAGGCATCGCCGACAACAGTTGTAATGCCCTGCCAGGCCTTTTTCGCTCCAGCGCTGATCATGCTCCAGGTCTGGGACATGAGATTGTACAGCCCGGGGGCATTCGTCTTGATGGAGTCTTTGAGCTTGCCGAAGGCGCTGACCAGCGTTTTGCCAATCGCCTGCCCGGCCTCTTTGGCAACATCCCACAGGCCCAGGAAGATCTGACCGACAGCGGGCAGGATGTTTTTTGCGACAGTAACAACGGAATTGAACACGTTTCGGAAGGTGCCGCGCACGTCTCCGCCTATGGCAAGGTTCGCCAGAAAGTCCGACCAGGAGGACTTCAGCATCCCGAGAGATCCGGAGATCGTCTGCTCAGATTCGCGGGCGAAGTTGCCGGCATACTGACTGGTCCTGTCGAAGAACATCTCCATCGCGAGGCGGCTTTTCTCTGCCTGGCTGGCGGTGTTCCAATCGAAGTTGATGCCCTTCTCCAGGGCGTAGGCCTGCAGCGTCGTAGCATTCATCGCGACGCCCAGATTATCCATCATCGTGAAATTGCCCTTGGCAGCGCCAGCGACGGCCTCCATGGCTGCCGAGGTGTCCAGGCCCATGACGGACGCGACGTCGGCAGCTCGCTGCATGGCCTTGGTGGTCAGCTGCATGGACTCGACCTGCTTCATGCCGGAACCCTGGAAGAGGGCGCCCATCTTGTTGGCCGTGGCCATATAGTCAGACGCTGACAGGCCCATATTTTTATAAGCCTGTTTCGCGCGGCTGGTGATGTCAGTGGCAGCCTTGCCGAAGACGGCCTCCGTGCCGCCGATGTTCTGCTGCAGCTCGGCGCCTGCGCCAATTGACGCCTTAAAGAAATCTGTGATTGCCTTGGTCACGCCGGCGGCTGCAAGGAATTTTCCAAGCTTACCGACGAGGCTCTCGCCTGCAGCTTCGCCGCCGCTTTCACCGGCAGCAGCGCCCGCTCCTTCAAACGCGTCTTCGAGATTACTGGTAATGCCTTCGGTTGACGGCAAAACTTCAACATATGCGGTTGCGATATTCGCCACAGCGTCAACCTCCTACTAAAGTCTATTCCAAGCGGCCAAAAAATCCTCGCCCGATGCAAACGAGACGATTTCCTTTTTCGCCGCACGGTCTGCCCTCGCGTTTTTGATTGCCTCGACGATGGACGGTGGGCGGTTCCGGTTCTTCGCCCCGTCCTTTGACTGCATCCACGCAAGGATCCCAAGACGGTCCGCGATCATGGACAGCATCAGCATCTGAGGCGACACGTCCACCGGCGACATCGCGACCTTGATTCGCGAATCGTCGGGTAAACCAAATGCGAGAGTCGCCAGCGTTTTAACCGGCAGCTCTCGCATCGCGTACACGTGATAAAATTGGGCCATGTCGCAGATCAGGGCGTCCTCGTCCTTCGCAATCATCGCCGCAAGGGCGATTATTTTTTTTCGCCCGCCAGCTCCAGGATCTCGCCCACTTCGGTGGCCACCGCCTCGATCGGGACGCGCCCGTCCTCCGCGCGTACGTGGTCATAAAGCCGGGCCTTATTCTCTTTGCCCAGGAGCTTCGTCAGAAACGGGGAATACGCCAGGGCGTCGCCCTCATCGATCCGGACGACGAGATCCAGGACTTCCATGTCGTTCATGGCGGTCTTGTCGATCTCGCATTCAAAGCCGGTGGTGGTTTTAACCGTCATGGGTCAATCCTTTCTGGCCATCAGGCCTGCTTGATGTAGGTGTAGTGGGTGTTTCCGGAAGCGTCCGGCAGAGCGGTCACGGTGACCTGGTAGCCAACGGCGTCGGAGTCGGTGTACTCGACGTCGCCGATCTCGGAGATCTCGCCGTTGGGGATAACCACGCGCTGCTGCACACCGCCGCGCATGATCATTTCGACGATCAGGACGTTGCCAGTCTGCTGCTTGGAGTTGGCGCTCACCGTGATGCCATCGGCCAGGGTGCCGGAAACATTGTCGGATCCATAAACGAATTTGAGGACGTCGACGTTGAGGACTTCGATCAGAGTAAACTGGAAGGTGTCCTGCTTCTCAGTCAGCGGGGTCAGAACGACGTCACCGCCCCACGCTTTGATCTGCTCGGTCTCGGGGCTGTTGGAATTGACGAGGCCGTCCTCGCTGATGTAACCGAGCCCTTTATAGGTCGCAGCCAGGGCCGTGGTGGCATCGGTGGGGAGTGCAGTGCCAAGCGGAGCGACAGAAACCGCACCGCCAACCGCAGGCTTACCCGCGGAAACATTGGAAACAGTCTGAGCCATTGTATGGCCTCCTTTTTCTTAGTAATGAGTCAGGTCAAAAATGGCCTGATAGCGCCGGGCTTTGGTTCGCGTGTTGTTGAAAACATAGTCGCTATCAAGCGAGACGCTGGCGACGGCGGGCAGGCGAATGATCTCAAACATGGCAGCCTTTACCGCGTCGTTCAGCACCGCCGCCTCGTAGAGCGTAGGTGCATAGGACTGGATCGCAAAAGACGAGCTTTCGATCCGGTTTGCCCGGCTGCTGCCGATCTTTTCGATCACAATAAAAGCTGTCTGCGGCTCGTCAGCAGGTACCTCCATGTAGCAGGGCGTGCCGACCGCCGTCTGCAGATAGTCCAAAACAATTTTTTCTATCATCCGCGGTGCCTCCGTCTGGATTCTCGTGCGAGTGTATTGTTTTGCTCATTATCGTATGCCGCGTCTTCCGTCGCCGGTTTGACCAGGAAGCCGGTACGGGTGGACAGGTTTCTCTGTTCGACCACGTACCCGTCGCCGGAGCGTGCGGCCATGCCTTGCGCGACAGACCGGCAGAAGCCGGCAATGCCTGCGCCCTTAAGCAGCTCGGCGCGGACGACACCCTGGTGCAGCACGATCCGGACCTTCTTAGCCATAACGCTCGACCTTCACTTTCTTATTCCAAGAAAGCGGGATCAGCTCGTCCTGGCCCTCGGTCGGGATCCCGATCACCTGCCAGGTCTGCCCGAAAAACTGCACGCGCTGGTTTTCCCAGTCGTGCGCGTCGCCCTTCGGGATCCCCAGCTGGTAAACGGCTTTTCGGCCGGTCAGGTTCAGCGTTTCGAGGACCTCTTGATCGCTCAGAGGGGCGATTAGGACGTTTTCTACCTCGGCAGGCACCTCGGCATAGGTGGGACGGTTGAACGCGTCCACGCCAGTCTGCTGCTTCTCCAGCAGGACAACAGTACGACCGGTGATCACTGCGGATCCCTCCCCGCCAGCTCCTGCACAGGGCTGTAAGAGCCGATGGAGTTTCCGATCGTCCCGAGGCCCAGCATGGACTTTTCGAGCTTCGACAGATACAGCTCCCCGGTGGCGCCGCCACTCAGGGTCCAGCTCTGCGAATAGCCCAGCGCGGACATGCTGCCCTGCGTGGCACCGACGGGGGCGGCCCCGCTCGTACCGTCGCCCAGGGCGCGGATGACCATGCGGCACGACACGAGAGCCTTTACGTCTTCGTCAGCGCAGGCGGCGAAAGAGTCGATCACCACGCCAGCATCGGCCAGCAGTGCCGCACATACGGCCTGCTCGCTCTCGCTCATGGTACGTGTCATTCTCGCCTGGACCTGTTCTACGGTCGCATAGGTCATGTGTAACACCTCACTTTCGGGTGGTCGTGCGCCGCTTCTTCGGCGCTTCCTCCGTCTTTACCGGCTTCTGGTCGCCGGCGCCCTCTTCGGGCACCGGTTCCCAGTCGCCGCCGGAGATCGGGCAACAGGCGTCAATGACTGCGCCCGTACGGCGGTTAATGTACCTCATACTCAGGCGGTCTCGCCGGCGGTGACAGTGTCGACCACGCGGACAAAGGACCTCGCATCGAGGATGCCCCAACCAATGTAGGCCTCGGAGCGCAGCTCGATCTGATTCTGACGCTTCAGATCGCCCTGGCCGTCAGGATCGCCGTACTCGATGATTTCGAGGGGGATGTTCTCGGCATAGCCCCAGCGGAAGGCGTTGGTGAAATCGCCGATCACGACCAGGTCGCGGGAGGTAGCCGCGGCGAGCTTCTTGTTGACGGTGCCGTTAATGTCGAGGCCCATGCCAGCGAAGGACGCGGGAGCGCCGCCGAAACGGAACTCGGGGTACTGGACCACGCCGTTCACCTTGATCTGGGACATGTACTGGCCATAGATGGGAGACATGGCCATGCCGGAAACCTCGCGGTCATTGCCGAGGACGGTGTGGATGGCAGTATCCAGAACATCGTCGGCGACACTGGTGCCGGAGGTGTAGGTAGCGGTCTGGGTTACAATGCTGTCGAAGTGGTTGGTGCCGACGACGTTGGAAGCCAGGCCGGTCTTGGGGTTGATGCCGTGCAGAGCGGCGATGTCCAGGCCGCGGGCGATCTTCTTGGCGAAGCCGTCAGCGAAAGCCTGCAGGTAGGGCAGGCGCTGCTCGTCAGACATCTTGAGGAACTCGTCGGTCACGCGGTGCTGATAGATGAACTTGACCGGGGTGATGGTCACGGGAGTAAAGGCCGCATCGTTGGGGGACTTCTGACCGCCCTCGCCTACGATCTCGGCCTCGCCGTCCATGGAGAAGACGAACTCGCGGACGCCGGAGAAGGGCATGGGCTTGGAGGCGCAGAGGTTGGCCAGGGAGCTGTGGCCCTTCACGGTGTCAAACATTTCGGTTACGAGCTCAGAGGGGAACTGCAGATCGGCAGTGGTAGTGGTGTTAGCCATTGTAGTAATCTCCTTTATTTTGAAATCTGGGACGCGAACTGCTGCCATGCAGATTCAGTCCGGCCCGCTTTTCCGGCAGCTGCTTCGCCGCCGTCTTTAATGATGGGGTATCCCTGGTTATTCTTGGCGAACTCCAGGATCGCTTTTGCCTGCGAAGCACAGGCCTCCTCGGTCTCTCCCGTCAGCAATGCCGCCGGGACTTTCGTCTCGCCCGCGACCTTATCGCGAATGTCGCGGATGGTGTTGGCGTGCTTAAGGCTGTCCAGCTCATTCTGCAGGGCTGCGGCCTTCTCATTGGCCGCCTGGAGCGCCGCTTCGTTGCTGCCGGCCTTGAGGCCTTCCAGCTCCTTCTGAGCGTTTGACAGCTGGCCCTTGAGATCATCCAGATCTCCCTTGGCCTTATTGATGTCCGCGCCGTTGAGATCCATAATCGTCTTGATCTGCTCATCGGTGGCATCGGGGAAGAGTGCTGTGATGTCTGTGCGTTTCATTAGGTTCCTTTCTCGCCTACGCTTTTTACGGGGTCGCGTCCCTCGGCTTGATAGTTTTACGGCATCCCGGCCTTGATGATATGAAAAAAGCACCCGGATCCGGATGCCTTAATCAGCATTGATTTCTTCCGCGGCGGAGCTGTTCAGCTCTTTCCGCTTTTCGTACGCGCTGCGCTTCTGGGCGTTGATCTCCTCCCGGTTTCTGGCGTATGCCTCCCGACGCATGGCGTTGATCTTATCTTTGGGAGATCCGTCGGACGCGCCGTAATACATGTCACGGTATTCCTGCGGATCATAGCCTTCGACCTCGCTGTCGTCAAAGCGGATCGCGTACGTGCAGTCGCAGTTTGCGTGGATGTGCTCGGCGTGTCCGTTTTTGATGGCCTTCTTCGATGCCCGCTGCCAGCCGTTCGAGGCCAGCGTGATACAAAACGCGCAGGTGTCGCCGACCGGGATCCATGCCCACTCCGCGCCGTCGCGTAGAGCATTTTTCATTGTCGTGTCAACGCCGGCCATTTTGACCAGACGAGCCACGCCGGCGGCGATCAGCTCCGGACTCGCTGTGCGCTTCTGAATGCCAAGGACGGTGTTTGCGACGTCGCCGTATGTTGCGACCTCTGCCGGAATAGCAGGCGGCACAGATGCGCCTTGAGCCGCTGCGAGAGCGTCATACATCTGGGCCGCCAGCTCGGAGGCCGCCTCGCCGTATTTGACCGCCAGGCCGTAGCAATACTCGATCAACGCGTCGGTGCCCTCCGGGGTCAGGACCTCGTGGGTTGTCAGGTACTGATTCGCCAGGCGCGCGGCCTCTTCGTTGATCTTGCGGAGATTCGCGATATACTTTGACCAGACTTTTCGCGTGATCGTCATTCGATCCCCAGCTCCTCAAGTACGGCTGCGCCGCGGTAGCGCTGCTCCTGGGCTTTGATCCTGCGGATGTCCGCCTGGTCGAAGCCGATCATCTCCAGGAAGGTGTCAGTCGAGGCGAAGCCCGCCCGCGCCCCGGCGATCTTGATCGCCGCGTCGGCCGTGACCGCCACGCTGGGCATGGCCGGATTACGGAAATGTGCAACAACACCGCGCTGCTCGTCGGTCAGATCTTCGAGAGTCGTATCGTGCATGATGGCGAGCGCCATGAGCGCGATCATGCGCAGACTGTCCCCATTGCCGGCGTTGAGCTGCTCCGCCAGGCCCACGAGGGTCTTGGTCTGGGCCTCGATAGCGTCGGAGCTGGTGGGATTGGCGTCGTTGACCACGCCGGTGTCGGTGACCGGCAGGCCCGTTGCCGCGGAAAACTGTGTCGCCTGGATCCGGAGCATCTGCACATGCGGCTCAATAGAACCCTGCGGCAACTGCCCGAATGTCGGTTTCTCGCCGGTCTCCGGATTGGTGGTGCTGGCGATGATGCTGCCCACGTACTGCTTAAACTTCTGGTCGATCACAGCGTCATACTGCTCGTCCGTAACGCCGAGCAGATACTTCTGTGGGCTCGTGGCAAACTCCAGACCGATCGTCGCGTTTGCGATGGTCCGGACGTAGCCCTGGATCAAGCGCCGGATGGGATTCTTGATCCGAGATCTGCCGAAGGGCTTGCTGCTGGTCGCGTTCCAGATCATCGGCTCCATCAACGGGCGGCCCATCTTGTGCGGGTAATGCGCAGCCGTCCAGGCCTCACCATCGCGCACCAGGACGATCACGGCCTGATCAGTGTAGAAGTTGATCACACTGGGCCGCCACACTTTGCTCGGCGTGTTATCCGGCGCTGTATCGATAATGGCGAATCCGCAGCGGATCCGGCCCTTCTCGCCGTCCCACGTGGCCGCGGCTGTCCGCGGGCTGTGCCAGCGGATCTTGCACCCACCCTTCGGATCCTTGCTCAAGGTGGCAAAGGTGCAGCCGAATTTAAGCTCGTCAGAGCAGCTCTTGCCATACTCCGAAATCAGACGATTATCAATTACCAACTGATTGAGCTCCTCGACGGGCTCGCCATCCACGCCGACAAAGCCGTCAAACATGCTACGGGCCGCCAGGACGTCCACCGTCTTCGCGCCCCACGCACAGCCGATCTCCAGCTTGCGCATACCATCCGGCAGCGCGATTCCGAGATTGACGTCAGCAAGCCGGATATTTCCCTCATAGTATTTTTCCTTCTGATCGTTTCCGGGCGTGTGCTTTTTATAAACACGCAGCAGCTCGTCCAGCATGTCCCGCTCTTCGTCGGTCAGCCCGGACACGCGCTGCAGGTTAATTTTGAGCTCCATGTTCTCCTCCTCACCCTATACGCATTTTGCGCGCGGGATTTCGCTTTGTCGTCTTTGCGCCCCAGAGCGCGAGGGCCGCCGCCTCGATCGGCGCGGAGTTGTCGCCACCGAAGCCCCAGCCGCCGCTGATCGGCCGCTTGACCGATGTGATCGCGCTGTCTCTCAGCGCCTCCTGGCCTGCATACCAGGTAACCGTGCTCTCATTCAGAGAGTTGCACAGCATACTCGCAGCCGTCACCAGATCGCGGCCGGTGGGCCGGATGATCGAGCCCTTCGCCCGCCAGACGCCCACGATCTTGTCGACCAGGACGTCGGCGCCGTTGCGGCCGTCGATCACGACACAGGCCGCCTGCTGGACGCGTTCACAGAGCCAGTCCGCGAGCCATTGCGTCCCCTGGCCGGTGGGCTTGCGCTGGATCATGGAGATCCTGGCGGCACCTTTCGCGGGGATCACCGCGCCGCAGAGGACCACCTCCGCGCCGTCGGCGGTAAACTTGACGCCATATGCCGTTTTGCCTTCTGGCTTCTTCTCCTCGGATCTGCAGGCGTCCCAGGTGGCAGCGGGGATCGCGTTGTCCTCTTTCTCCACCAGCGCCGGAGACCACCAGCCGAGCCGCTCACGCGCGAAGCCGTCCCGGCTCATGCTGCGCAGCTCCTCGGCGGTAAAGTCCTCGCTCAGACGGAAGCCGAGGGCCGGGTTTGTCATGTACCACAGCCCGGTGTCGTCGACCTTAATGTCGCCGACGCTCTCAGCCGCGACGCTCCACTCGTGCCAGGCGTCGTGCTTTCCGGGATCCGTGGTGCAGACCGTGCGGCGCCGGCGGAATACATCACCAGGGCAGCCAGGATAGGGCGGCGTCCCGGTGTATATGATCTGACGCGTGCCCGTCGAGCTGGCCGACAGCGTGGCCATGATGGCCTCCACCTGGTCGTCCGTCAGCTCCTGGGCCTCGTCGTAGACAACTAAAGAGATCCCATCAAAACCGCGGGCGGCCTGACGGGATCGGGCGGAAAACTCGATCGAGCCGCCATTGTCGAGCTCGATGCATTCTTCTCCGTTGGTGTATCGGATATTTTTGACGATGTCGGTGATCTCCGGGTGGCGCTTGTCGGTGAACATCGCAGCCAGGCGCCGGAAGCTCTTTTTTGACGTCCGGACCTGGTGCGCTGTGTGCAGGATCTTCTCGCCCTTAATCACCATGCCGAAAAACTCCCGGGCCTCCAGGCAGACGTTTTTCCCGTTCTGCCGAGGGAGGGCCAGGCCGGCACTGGTCATTGTGTATTTGCCGGTCTCGTCGCAGCCGAGCCAGCAATCGACCACGGCCTGCTGCCAGGGGTCCAGCTTGTAGCCGTACGCAGACATTAAAAGGGCCGCGTCGCCCCCATCCGTGGAGGCGCGCGGCGGTTCAATTTTAATGCGCGGTTCCTGTGATCCTCTCATGCTTCTTTCACGTGCTTTTTACGCACGAGCTCCAGGACGGTCACGTTTTCCGCCTCTTCAGCCGGGGCCGCAGGCTGGACGGATTCGATCTCGTCCATTACCTCCCGCAGCTGGCGGGAGAGCGCGGCGATGTCGCGGCCGGAGCTGCTGGTCTGGATCGCCCTGGCGATCTTATGCCGCAGGGCTTTGAGCGTTTCGAGGCGGTCGCCGGTGTCTGCGGTCGCAACTATAGTTTTTCTGGTTCCCATTGGTGCCACCTCGGTGGAATTTTTTGAGCTCGGGGGTATTTCGGCGCT
>Ga0326512_10002273_pt1 | contig 14230 bp, 16 predicted proteins | sample 1_2617_0518_D_FD_203652 | JGI IMG/M metagenome (GOLD analysis project Ga0326512, IMG submission 203652) | Bovine rumen microbial communities from UC Davis, California, United States - 1_2617_0518 | ecosystem: Host-associated > Mammals > Digestive system > Stomach > Rumen | place: USA... | reverse complement strand
ACAGAAAACTTTTCGTTTTTGGAACTTGGGAAAAAATATCGTCTTTCTGGTTGCCCGACAGGTGGAAGTTCGAACTCTTACCTTGTTCAGCTGACATATAATAATGGTACTGAGAAATATATACAGGACTATGGTGATGGTATAGATTTTACCTATACAGGAGATTTTATCAGATTGCAGGTAATAGTAAAGGAAAATTATACTGCAAACAACCTTGTATTCAAACCTATGATTCGTCGTGCAGATATTACTGATAATACCTACGAACCCTTCCACGAATCAGTAGAATCTATGTATGAGGAAGAGATACACGGGGTGAATCTATTCGATGATAGCAAAATAGAAGTAGGTAAAGCATGGAATGGAGATACTAACGCTAATAGGGCAAGAAATATTATTCCTTGTGAACCCAATTCAGAATATATTGTATCAATGAATGGAACAAATGGTTTGGATAGTGTATTCTTTTCTGTGTCAGAAAATATCCCGCCTGCAAGTCAGACTGCCATAACTTCATTTCCTTATACTATAAGGACAGGAATATCAGATAGGTATATTACCCTAGGCTTTAATAAGACAAATATAGCCTTATCAGATGTAACATCATTAAAAATTATGCTCTGCAAAGCCGACATAGAGGACAGTACCTACCGTCCTTACAATGAGCAGGCTATACAGAATCAGCTTAATGCACAGGGAGTGCTGGGTGCGAAAAACCTATTACCACAAGTCGAACACGCAAACACCACAATGACAATAAATGGTGTTACGATTACAAGTAGAGAAGATGGTAGTGTATTATTAAATGGCACTTCTACCGCCGCAGTATCTTATCATTTCATTCGTCTTTCAAGTGATACAAATAGAAAATATATTAAGCAAGTAGCGGGTAAAAAAGTAATAATATCTGGCACTAATGTATTGAATACTGATGCGAGAGTTCAATTTTGGTCTACAACGACTAATGTTATAGCAGATACTACTGGTAAAGGGACAACTTTTACAATACCTTCTGATTTAGCAACGACAGATGACTATAATTTTGCAATTTGGATACCGAGCGGGTCAACTCTAAGCAATATTGTAGTTTACCCAATGCTTCGCCTCGCATCCGATCCCGATGATACCTATCAATCATATGCTATGACTAATAGGGAGCTGACGGAGTTTGCAATCAATAAAATGGGCAGGCAGTTACCTCTTGTCAATCTCGGAACTGAATACACCGCAGAACTGAAGCAGGATATCTCACAGGGCAAGTTTGAAAAAGCGGTTGTCGGTGGCTATCTGACCATCAATAGTCACGTGTACTATCTGGCACATCCGGACTACTGGCTCCACACAGGAGACACGGAATGCACCACGCATCATATGCTTGTCATTCCTGCAGGCAACATCGGTACTGGCAAGATGAACGATACCAACATCACAACGGGTGGCTATGCAGGTTCTGACTTTAAGACGGGAAATAACAGTAATACAGCACTTGCAACGGCAAGAGCGCAAATCATAGCAGATTTCGGTGCATCGAATATCCTCACACACCGTGAGATGTTCACGACCGCCGTTACAGACGGAAAGGCGTCAAATTGGGCGTGGTCGGATTCCGACATCGACCTCATGAACGAGGTGATGGTCTACGGTTGCAGTGCGTGGGCGTCGCATCCCGGCTATGAGACAGGCATTGACAAGTGTCAGCTGAAACTCTTCCAGGAAAGACCCGATCTCATCACAACACGTGCGGGCTGGTGGCTCCGTTCGGTCGTTTCGGCGACTGGTTTCGCGTTTGTCTACAACAACGGCTGTGCGAACCGCGACAACGCGTCCAACGCTCATGGCGTGCGCCCCGTTTTCGCAATCTGCTGATCTTAATCTCCGCCCCTTGTGGGCGGAGTTAATACGAAAGGAGTGATAAAATGACAGATTCTAATATTACGATATGCGGACATGGATCCGGGAATCCAAGCACGAAAAATCTGAACACATACTCGACACAGAGATATAATCAGGTCGCATCGAACGGAGTCCATAAGGGTATTGTGAGTGTCCGGAGGTTGAAAAATCTCAAAACAGACGGAAAGCGGAAAAAATATGTCAAGACGTACAAAACGATCCTCGGACGGAATATCTACTCAAACGATCTTCGTCAGTATGTGTATAAGCCATATTCAAACGGCAGATATTATTCTGACTGTTCATCGTCCCAGATGGCTACACTCGAAAAGATCGGCGTGTGGAGCGGATCGTGGTATCTGAACACGGAGTATATCTACAAGTCAGACAAGTTTGAGGATGTCCCGGTTAAGATCAAGAACGGACACATTACGAATCCGGAGGTGTTGAAACTCGGAGATCAGATTCTGTTCGCCGGAAATGATCCGAATAGACCGCTCCAGATCGGACACGTCGAGGGTGTATATGCGATCAAGAAGATTGAGGCCCTGCGAGCAGCCAAGCCGACGCTCAAAAAGTCTGATACCGGTGCAGAGGTTGAGATGCTCCAGCGTGATCTGAAGGCTCTTGGATACCTCGGCAAGGATGGAAAACCGCTTAAGCTGGATGGAGATTTCGGATCCAATACTGAATACGCGCTCAAAAATTTCCAGAGGGAACACGTTTACGTGACGGGCGTGATCAAGAAAAAAGCAGAACCGCTTGAGGTCGATGGAATTTATGGCTCCAAGTCTGCAGCGTCAATGAAACTTGCAATCAAAGCGGTTAAGTGATATAATCAGTTATCGTGTAAGATTTTGAAATAGTAACAGTTAAGTAACAAAAACGGCTACAAATAGCGGTTTTCTGTTATAGTCGTTTTATTATACAATTTCTACACGAAAAAATCAAGCGTTATTTTTACCGATTTTTCGGGGACTTTTCAATCTTGAAAGCGACAGAAAACGACCGAAAATGATGTAAATGAGTAACAAGAAAGTAACAATTCGCGCAAGATTGCGAGTGATTTACTACACATCGTTACTCAAATTTTTCGTAGTGCTGAAACACCGTAAAATCGGTACTTTCAGCGTTTTTTATGCCGGTTAGAGAACACCTGTTTGTTTTCTTCCTTATTTTTCGGGGGACGTCGTTTCACGTGTAGGCGGCGTCCCTATTTCTATTTTTGGCTCACTCAAATTATTGACAATATAGCATTTTTCAATTCCTCGATTCTCTTATGTGTGTAGATACGCTCTCCGACGTCTCTGGACTTATGTCCCATGATCAAATCAATGCAGACTTTATTGGCTCCGGCAGAGTCCATCCGGCTCCTGAACGTATGACGACATTCGTGAGGTGTGTGGTGCATGTCCATTTCGTCCATAAACTCATTCCAACGAACGCGGAAGGTGTCGCTGGAGATGCATTCTCCAACCAGATAACCGTTATCCATCAATCTTGTGACGATCTCCCGGATCCTCGGATGGATCGGAATAATTCTGTTTCGTCCGGCAGCGGTTTTCACACCACCGGTCATCGTGTCATTCTCAAGGTCAATATCTTCTTCCCGGATCATCAGCAATTCGGAAATGCGAAAACCTGTATAAAGCAAAATTAAAGTACAGTCAGCGATCCATTCTCCGGAACGCTCCCAAATTCTTTCGATCTCTTTTTCTGTAAATACTACTTTTTTAGAATCAGGGACTTTTCCTGCACTCACAAGCGTAGAATTCATCTTTACGATAACGTCCATCTCCATCGCGAATTTATCCAAATGTGTAAACAAGGATTTAATTCCGGCCTTGCTGGAATAGGATAGTTGACACTCATCGATAACGTCCTGCATCTGAGACACTTTGATATATTTATATTTAATTTTGTATAGTTTCTCACATCGCTTGTAGGCTGTTTTTAATGATGATTGAGAAGATTCTCCGAGTTTATTCATTCTCTTTTTCATCCATAATTTGTATAATTCCTCGAATGTAATCCCGGCGATCTCTATGTCCCACGGCTCCGAATTATATTCTGCGAGCATGATCAGAGCTTCTTCCTTTGTAGCAGCGTAACCGATCGGGCGCTGACGTCCGGAAATACCTTCTCTAACCATCCAAGGTTTTCTGCGTTTGCCAGACAGTTTGGTTATGGATCCATAGTTATTCGGATTTCTCATTTCACATCACCACCGTTAAATTTCAAGTTGATCTTCTTTGTTCCACGTGCAACATCAAATATAATCTTGGTTTTATACTTTGCCTTTGGGTTGAGCACCTCATACGTATTAAGATAAGACGATCCTGCGAGCGCAGTCGGGACATACTCGTTTCCAGATTTATCAGCTGCGGAAAAATCCTTCAGATAAAACTTGACTGGTTGTGATCCACGGTTCTTTACCTGAACATCAAAAACAATGAATTTTCCATCCGGTTCAAAAACGAGCGTATCATATATGATGATTTTGTTCTTGGTAGATTTCTTTTTGATCTTTACGGTCAGATCCAAGAGAGGATCAACCGGATCATTCAAATCTGGAAGAGTCAGATTATCCACATCGGATGTTGGTTCACTGGTTTGTCCAGCTGCCGAGTCGGACGAATTAAACAGTTCATTCGCTCCGATCGTGTAATCTGACGCAGTACAACCGGATCCGACCACAACCACCAAAGCAAGTGTAAAGCATAGTAAAATCGTTGTTTTTCTCATATCGGCCACCTCCCTTTTGTGGTAAGATTGGACGCATTTTGTTTATATTTTATTTTTATATACAAAAACTCTGCGATTTACAAACTTTTTACTAAACAAATAAGAAATTGGAAACATCCGTACAATCTTTCCACAAATTCTCGCAACATACCATTTTACTGTAAAAACTTTGTGGAAAGATCTCATTTTAGATCTTGCAGACTTCCTATTTATATGTATTCAACATTTGTTCCATCATCCCGATGATCTTTCCCTTCTGGAACGGATCCAGTTGAGAGAATAGATGAACGGCGTTCGATGTCTCCGGTCCGTATAGCTTGCTGACATAATCAAACAGGTGGGACTGCTCGGACAGTTCCCGAAGCTGCTCCTGCTCGATCAGGATCCCGCTCACAAGATAATCGACATGAACGCCAAGAACCTCAGCTATTTTTTTCAGATCCTCGATTTGTGGTCTACGAGTCCCTTTTTCGATTTTCGATATTGAAGATTTGTCCTTAAATCCTGTTCTTTTCGCCAATTCTTCCTGAGATAGACCACGTTTGGTTCTCGTTTCCTTAATTCTTTCACCGATTTTGTCCATATATGCCACCTCCTTCCAATGCCTATTTTACTACACTTACTGTGTGATTTCAATAAAAATAAAAAAAATTATCAAAAAAATGTTGACAAACGTTCAATTTTTTGATAATATTTGTCTTGTGAGTTGGAAAGTAGTCAACTAAGGAGGTAACAAACTATGAAGATTACAATCAAGGAAGTGATAACAGATACGCTTGTATTCGTTCTCATGTGGGTTGTTATCTTTTTTGTTCTCGGGTATGCTCCGATGTGATTGGAGGTGATCTGGTGCCGGATTATGAAGATCTGATATTACAGAAGCAGGAAGCATATGAAGCATGTGAAAACTGTTCCGGAGACTGTCAGGGATGCATCCACGCTGGGTTCTGTCCTGATTATTCAGAAGATGATGTTTATGGAAGGGAGGTGGTAATTTGCTAAATACGGAACTGCTGAAAAAGAAAATTGACGATTCTGGCTTAAAAACCGGGTTTATTGTAGATAAACTTGGCATTTCACATCAGGCTTATCTCAATAAGATAAATGGGTATACATCCTTTAAACTTGATGAAATCCAGAATTTGTGTAACATTCTTAATTTGTCAGCAAAGGATCGAGAAGAAGTTTTTTTTTTTTTCAACGAGTAGTTGACTACAATTCAACAAACGATCGGGTTTCGAGCTTCAAAGGGAGAAGTAAAACAAAGTTATATAATGTTTGGTCACAAATGAAATCTCGGTGTACAAACCCCAAAGTCAAAGCGTACAAATATTATGGTGGTAGAGGGATATCTGTTTGTGTAGAGTGGAGAAACAACTTTATGGCGTTTTATAATTGGGCGCTGAAGAACGGATATTCTGAAGGGCTGACTATCGATAGGATTGATTGTGATGGGAATTATGATCCATCAAATTGTAGGTGGGTTACTATGAAACAACAGTTAAAAAATCGAAGGTGTTGTAAAAAACAGCCGCAGTAGGAGGTGACCCGAATGACATTCGGAATGAAGCTTAAGGCCGTGATGAAGGACGGTAACTTGACACAGATGGATGTGGTGAGGCTTACGGATATTGGAGCATCGTCCATCAGTCAGTATCTGAACGGACATAATGAGCCGACGGCGAGAAGAAAAAAGCAGATCGCGGTGGCTTTGGGGCTCGGGGAAAACTATTTTTCAGAAATATGTCCGGAGGAGAGCATCGTAACGGATCCATCGGTGAGCATACCAGTCGGTGTAGCAGCTAAGCTGATGGGAAAATCAAAAGAATGGATAATGCAGGGGCTCCAAGATGGAGTTTTTCCATTCGGATATGCCGTTAAGATGGAGCGCTGGAGTTACTGGATCAGCCGGGTTAAGTTTGAAGAGTACACAGGAATCAAGGTTGAAGGAGGTGGTGCGGATGTCGTGTGTGAATCTATACAAGCATCAACAGGATGCGCTCGATCAGACGATTGATCGGAATCGTGTAGCATTTTACCACGATATGTAACGGGGCTCGGGAAAACGTACACCGGCGGGGAGAAGATGAGACAGCTGAATGCTCCGGTGAACCTGATCATCTGTCAGAAATCCAAGATTGATGATTGGAAAGACCACATTAAAAAGCACATCGCATATCAGCCGGAATTCGTTTATGATCTCACGAATAAATGTGAGTTCTCTGGATTTTTCGATCACATCCATCAGCTGGAGAACGATCCAGCTACCACAGAAAATTGTTACGGAGTGATCAATTATGATCTGGTGTTCAGACGTCCGGAGCTCAAGTATCTGACAAATTTCACGCTGATGCTCGATGAATCATCGTTAATTAGTAACGAGAAGGCGAAAAGAACAAAGTTCATCCTGAGCTTGGCCGCTGCCAATGTGATCCTATTATCAGGGACACCGACGGCCGGCAAGTATGAGCGGCTATGGAGTCAGCTCCATCTGCTCGGATGGGACATCACAAAACGGACGTTTTACAGTCAGTACATTGTTACGGACTACATTGAGAATCATCAGCTCGGGTTTAGGATCCCAGTCGTTACCGGGTACAAAAATGTAGATCGTCTGAAAAGAAAACTGAGAGAACACGGAGCACTATTTCTCAAGACGGAGGAGGTTATGAATCTTCCGTCCAAGAATTTCATCGACATCAAGTGTCAAGCTCCTAAGTTCTACAAAAAGTTTCTGAAGGAAGAATACATCGAGATCGACGGCGTGGAATATATCGGGGACAGTATGATGTCAAAGCGGATTTACGCGAGAATGATCTGTTCCAATCTTAACCCGGATCGGATCGCCACATTCAAGGATTTGGTCAGCAGCACGGAAGATCGTCTGGTCGTATTCTACAACTACAACGATGAATTCTTGGAGCTGCGGTCAGCACTCATCGATTTGGAGCGGTCTGTCAGCGTAATGAATGGTGAAGAAAAGGATCTGGAAGCGTATGAGAACGATGAATCGTCTGTGACGCTTGTGCAATATCAAGCCGGGGCGATGGGGCTCAATCTCCAGAAGGCGAACAAGATCATCTTTTTCAGTCCGACAGACAGGGTTGATCTGTGGATGCAGGCAGAAAAAAGGATCCATCGCATCGGTCAAGACAGAGCGTGTTTTTATTATAAACTGTTTTGTCCGGACACGATTGAGGAGCGGATCTATGATGCGTTAAGTCGTGGGGTTGATTATACAGATGATCTGTTTAGGGAGGAATTGGAACGGTATGGTGTTTAATCGTATGACAAGAAGGAAGGACATAGCGAAGCGAATGATTATCACGTGGATCATCGCGTTTGCTCTGGGTGTTACAGTTGGTATCTTGATTGGAGGGTTGATATGGTAGAAGCAAACGAAAAGTTTACAGACGCCGAAATCGTGGCGTTTGAGAAACAGTATCTCGAAGCGTTCAAGGAGCTGGCCGCTCTTGAGAAAGCGAAAAAAGAAGCGGAAACAAAGTCGAAGGATATTCGCGCCAAACTTGAGGAAGCGATGAACGAGTATGGGATCACGAAAATTGATAACGAGTTTGTATCGATTGCGTGGATCAAGGAAAATCCCGGAAAGCAGACGATCGATCTGGATGCGCTCCAGAAGGAGGAGCCGGAGGAGTATGAATCTCTCCTCGAAGATTATCCCAAGATCACCGGCAAGAAAAAGGCGTATGTCAAGATCACAGTGAAATAAGGAGGAAACGAACATGAAGAAAGACGGAATCACGATCGAGATCAATGGAGCAGGGTTGCTTGAACTGATCGAGAGTAAAGGGCAGAGCATGAGGGCGGTCGATGCTGCACTCGGATACGGCAAGGACTACATGAGAGGGTGCATCAAGCGAAACAGAATGGATGAGAACCGGTTTATCGACGTTCTCCGCCACCTTGGAACGACGAGGGAAAAAGCAGAGCTTGAGACCATCTACGATCTGTCAGACGTTCCTACGTGGCAGATTCTTGCAGAAGCGAAAAGACGATGACGCCGGAGAAACAGTTTGAGGAACGCATCAAAAGATGGTTCCATCAGGTCGGTATTTATCCCGCTGGGTACGCCAAGCAGAAAATGAAAGCAGATCCTGTCGGGTGGTATTTTAAGCACTGGGGTGGTGGATATGCAAAATCCGGCATACCGGACATTATCGCCTGTATCTGTGGAGTTATGTTTGGAATCGAGTTGAAAGCACCCAAGGGACGCGCTACGGATCTCCAAAAACTGAATATCAGTCGCATCAATGACGCCGGCGGGATTGGGGTGATCCTATATCCGAGCGGATTCGATGAATTCAAGTCTATCGTGTGGGAGGTGATCGAGTGCAGTGGAGTTACAGCCGAGTTGATACTTATCAAAAGTGTCCATTCCGTTATCGATGTCGCTATATTGAAAAACTGAAGCCGGAAAAGGACCTGTCAGCTACGAATCCGCTGATACTTGGGACCACGGTTCACGAAGGCATCAGAAAAAGTGCAGAGGAAGCGATTCGTGACTATTATATGACGTTTCCGATCATCGGAGACGAACACGAAACGGAAGCTATGAAGATCGAAAAGGTGGTGCAGCTTGCCAAGGATAGGCTCCCGGCCGGAGGGGCGTTCGAGGTAGAGATCAAAACACCGGATTTCATCGGTTATATCGATTATCTGCTGCCGATCGGCGGTGATGTGTATGATCTGTATGATTTCAAGTACACGGCCAAGTTTGACAGATATCGGTATTCAGCGCAGCTGCATCTATATAAATACTTTTTCGAAAAGGCATTTCCTAGAAAGAAGATCAGGAACCTTTACTATATGCTGATCCCTAAGGTTGGGATCAAACAAAAAAATACGGAGAACATCATCCAGTATAGGCAGCGGATGAGAAAAGAATTGTCGATGGTTGGTGTTGATGTTATGAAGGTTGAGTATGATCCGAATTATGTGATCAAACATCTTCTTGGCATAAAAAAAGCACAGGAAGCGAAAAAGTTTCCGGCAAAGGAGAACGAGTTTTGTTTCTTCTGTGAATATCGCTCGATGTGCGAATTACAAAATAAGGAGGAAAATACTATGAAGTTACCCGAAAACACGCGTCGGAAGATATCTGACGCACCGAGACGGACGCTCTGGATCTACGGCGCTCCGTTCTCTGGAAAAACAACATTCTGCGATGGATTCCCGGATCCGCTGATGATCAACACGGACGGAAACATCAAGTATGTGACCGCTCCGTACATCGCGATCAAGGATGAGATCCAGACGGAAGGACGAATCACTAACCGGATTTATGCTTGGGAGATTTTCAAGGATACGATCGCGGAGCTGGAGAAGAAGGACAACACGTTCAAGACCATCGTTGTTGATCTACTCGAAGATCTGTATGAGCACTGTCGTCAGTATGTGTATTTCAAAGAGAACATCACACACGAATCGGATGATCCGTTCCGGGCGTGGGATAAGGTCACGACGGAGTTTCTGACAACCATCAAGAGACTGATGAATCTCGATTACGACAATATCATTCTCGTATCACATGAGGACACCAGTAAGGATTTCACAAGACGGTCCGGAGACAAGATCACATCGATCAAGCCGAATATTCGTGACAAGGTGGCTCTGAAGATCGCCGGAATGGTGGATGTAGTTGCAAGAATCGTATCGGAAGATGGTAAGTACACATTCAATTTCAAATCCGACGAAGTAGTGTTTGGTGGTGGCCGCCTGAAGGTGGATGCGAAGGAGATTCCACTGGATGTGGAAGAGTTGTTTGAGGTTTACAAGGCTGCGACCGAAAAAGCTGCTAAGCGTACACCAAATCGGTCCAAGGGCGGTGATATTTCGTTCTTCTCGGAGAAAGCGGAGAAGAACGCAGAAGAGGTCGCTGAAGAGCTGGAAACCGAATCTGAGGAAAATAAGGACGTTTCCGAGGATAATGAAACTGATGTTGAGGAGAAGCCCAGACGTAGAGCGCGCCGGGTAAGATCGAAGGAGGATGATTGATATGAGTAGAGAAGATAATATTTTTGCAGAGTTCGATAAGAAGGTCGATCTCAAAGGGCTCACAAAGGATGTCGAAGATGCTAAGAAGAACGGAGGGAACCGCGAGTTTGAGGATGTTCCTGAAGGCGAATATGAGGTATCGATCGATAAGATGGAGCTCAGAAAATCCAAAACCAAGGAGGAGCCAATGTTCTCCTGCTGGATGAAGATTCTCAAGGGGAAATACAAGGGACAGATGATGTTTATGAATCAGGTCATCACACAGGGTTTCCAGATTCACATCGTTAACGAATTTATGCGTGATCTCGCGCCGGATTTTGATCGGGAGATTGAGTTCACAGAGGACGGCGGTTACTCAGAATATAACGATCTGGTTATGGATGTATTCGAGCATATCTCCGGATCGTATGAGTACGCCATCAAAAAGACCAAGACTAAAAAAGGTTTCGATGCGTATTATGTCAACGAAGTGTTTGATGTATGAGCCTTCTGTTCTACGATTTTGAGGTATTCAAGTATGATTGGTTGGTCGTTGTCGCGGATATGGATCAGCATCGGATCCATAAGATCTGTAACGATCCGGATGCTCTCCGGGAGTTTTATGAGGAGCATCTGCACGATATCTGGGCGGGATTTAATTCCCGCCATTACGACCAATACATTCTGAAGGGAATACTCGCAGGATTCGATCCAAAGAAGATCAATGATTATATCATTCTTCAGGGTGAGCCGGGGTGGAAGTTCAGTAGTGTGTTCCGAGATATTCCGCTTTGGAATTATGATGTGATGCTCGGTACGGATCGGGGGCTCAAGTCATTCGAAGGATTTATGGGGAACAACATCAAGGAAACGAGCGTTCCATTCGATATTGACCGAAAACTCACGGATGAAGAGATCAAGGAGACGTTCAAGTATTGTGTGAATGATGTTCTCCAGACGGTCGAGGTATTTATGCGTCGGAAAGAAGAGTTTGACACTGTGATGTATTTTATCAGACATTTTGAGCTTCCGATGGACGATATCAACAAGACTAAGGCCCAGCTCGCAGCGAAAATCCTCGGAGGGAATCGAAAAGGTCAGACTTTTGATGATGAGTTTGATTTTCCGGTATTACCATCGATCCGTCTATCCAAGTATAAGCACATCGCGGAGTGGTACAAGAACCCTGTCAATCACGATTACGCACTGAAGCAGGAGGTTATGGTCGCCGGCGTCCCTCATATCTATTCGTGGGGTGGTGGGCACGGTGCGATCCCAAAGTTTCACGCGAAGGGGACGTTTCTGATCATCGATGTGACGGGCTACTATCCATCGCTTCAGGAGGAGTACAAGATCGGATATCGCGTAATGGATAAGCCGGAGAATTTTGAGTATATCCATCATTCAAATATCGAGTTTAAGAAAAAGGGTGATAAAAAAGCCCGTCTGCCGTTCAAGATTATGGATAACGCGATCTCCGGACAAATGAAACAGTCATCATCGGCGCTTTATGATCCGATGTCGAACAATACGATCTGCGTTAACGGTCAGCTGATGCTACTCGATCTGGTTGAGAAACTGGAGCCGCACATCAAGCGCCTGATCCAGAACAACACGGACGGAATCCTCATCGAATTGAAGGACTACGATCGTGATTTTGGCCTGATCGATGACATCGTGTATGAGTGGGAACAGAGGACCGGAATGGAGATGGAGTTTGATACGTTTATCGGTGAGCTGTTCCAGAAGGACGTCAATAACTATCTTCTGATCGACAGAGAGACGGGAGCGTTCAAGGCCAAGGGTGCATATCTGAAGAATCTGAATGACCTTGATTATGATCTCCCGATTATCAACACGGCGATGAAGGAGTATATGCTGCACGGCGTGGATCCAGATGTTACGATTTATAACTGTGATGATCTACGAGAGTTCCAGCTGGTCAGCAAGATTTCCAACAAGTATACCCACATTCTCTACGGTGAGGATCCGATCAAGGAAAAATGCATCCGGATTTTCGCATCAACATCAGACTTGGATCCGGGCGTGAAGAAGGTACACAAAGAGACCGGCCGAGCTGCGAAGATGCAGAATAGCCCGGAACACTGTTTTATCTATAACGACAGTGTGAAAGATGTGAAGGCTCCGAAGAAATTGGACAAATCGTGGTATGTCAATCTTACAAAGAAAAGACTGGAGGATTTTGGATGCAGAATTTAATCATAGATTATCCGAATGGAAATATCACTCTGAATGTCAGAGGATTCTTCCCGGTCCCACAGGCACAGTTTAAGGGGATCGTGAAAAAGATCATTTCTAGGGCTGAAGATCGGGATGATAAAGTGAAGGATCTGACGGATGAGTTCAGAGAGTACATCCGGGAGAACGAGGAAGAAGCGAAGGGATTCGCGAAAAGATATGTGGATAACCGGACGCTTGCTGCTGAGTTGAAGGCGGAAGCCGGGAAAATGTTCCATCCGAACGGATCCAGAATCACGGATGAGGAGTTTAAGGAAATGAAAAGGCGTATTCGTGAGTATGAGAGCCGGTCGAAGAGTGCATTACATAGCGGAAACGCGCTGTTAAGGAAGAATGAGAAATTGCAAAAACACATTGAAATACTAAACGAGGTGAGGTGGTGACGGTTGGATTTTTTCAAGGGCTATGTAGAAACCAACAATAAGCGGTGCGTGGAAAAGTTTAAGAACCGCACGGATTTCAAGACATACGACCAAATTAAGAATCTCCCTGAGTTCGCCGGCATCCTCGCAAACGATACAATTCTCGTTGATGTGGATGATAGGGAGATGTCGGACATCCTGTTCAAGATAGTAAAGAAACAAAAGATCAGCTGTCGTGTGTATGAGACAACGAGGGGAAAGCATTTCCTGTTCAAAAACACCGGCGTTGACACAAACAAGACTGGGACACGTCTCGCGATTGGGTTGCTGGCTGATATCAAAATTGGAACAAGAAATTCTTATTCCGTGCTCAAGTTCAAGGACAAAGAGCGGAAAATCTTATATGACACATCAGATGATACAGAGCCGGTTCTTCCAAAATGGCTGCATCCAGTCAAAGCGAAGATGGAGTTTCTCAATATGGAAACCGGCGATGGTAGGAATCAGGCTTTGTTTAACTACATTCTGACACTCCAATCCAATGATTATACGGTCGAGGAGTGTAGAGAGTGCATCCGGATCATTAATGAGTTTGTTCTGAAGGAGCCACTGAAAAAGGATGAGTTAGAGACAATTCTTCGTGATGATGCGTTCAAAAAGCCAATTTTCTTCATAAAAAATGTGTTTTTGTTCGATAAGTTCGCAGTTTTTCTGAAGAATAATGAGCACATAATCAAGATCGGAGGACAGTTGCACATTTACAAGGACGGGATCTACGTCAAGGGCAAGGCCAACATCGAGGCGGCGATGATCAAACACATTCCGCAGCTGAATCGGACGAAACGGGCAGAGGTTTATGAATATCTGAACATTCTGATTCAAGATAACGCAGATATGGACGCTGACTTGATTGCGTTCAGAAATGGACTGTTTGACATCCGGAACGGAGACTTTTTCGACCATTCCCCGGAGAA
>Ga0326512_10002272_pt1 | contig 14238 bp, 7 predicted proteins | sample 1_2617_0518_D_FD_203652 | JGI IMG/M metagenome (GOLD analysis project Ga0326512, IMG submission 203652) | Bovine rumen microbial communities from UC Davis, California, United States - 1_2617_0518 | ecosystem: Host-associated > Mammals > Digestive system > Stomach > Rumen | place: USA: California... | reverse complement strand
CCAGTATATCGAGTTCCTGAAACTGTCTTCGCTGATGACACAGGGATACCTGGAGCCTGCAAGCTTCCGTACTCACTGGGTGTCATGCCTGCTGGGACTGAAAATAGACTATACCGACTATAAACCTGAGATCGTGAAGGAGGTAAGCGGCCAGCTGGAGAAACTGGACGGCTTCTTTATCTATGAAGACCGTCCGGATGGAGGGCGCACAGTGACGCCACGCCTCAGGACAGGCCGCCAGATGTTGAAGGAGTACGCGGGATGGATAGGACCTGGTGACATGCTGGAGGGTATGACGTTCGGTGACTTCACGGACTGCCTGACTATCCTGGGACTGGTGAAGAAGGCCATCGACGCGGGAGAACCGGACAACGAGATAGCAGTTATGTACGAGGACCTGACAAGGAAGATGTACAGGCCGGTGGTAAACATTCCCAAGGATAAGCCGGTACCGGTGCCTCCGGCGCTGCTGGTGGTACATGCGGTAAACCTGTTTTCAGCGGTATGGTCGCAGATCGTCAGCGAGCCGGTGAGTATCAACGGTGAGGAGGTAAACTTCGCTATCCTGTTCAACAAGTCAGGCGCAGCGGGTAGACACGCCTACGACGACCGGACGGGATGGAAGGGTATCACCTTCGAGGTAGCCAGCTCCGGTGTGTTCGGTGCTATGGATAGCCTGAACGTGACGCCCTTCTGGGACGTGCTGCTGTATCTCTATAAGTGCAAGTACGAGTATTTACATAATAAGAACAAAACCAGTAATTTACATGGTAAACGTTAAAGAATACAGGGAATACTGGGAACAGTATAAGGAGAGAATACCAGAGATATCGGAGGTGGTACCGATGACGGTAGAGCAGGATATCAGTAAAAAGGTGCAAAGTATCAAGGCTAACAGCCTGGTACTCTTTATGCTGGTGCCTGAGGTGAAGACAGACGGACAGACCGTAGATGACTACGAACACAAGAACGAGGGCGTAGTGATACTGGCTGGGAAGTTTGACCCGCAGCGGGGAGGATCCTACCAGCGCATCGAGGAGATACAGCCGTATATAGAAAGCATATTCGGCTATATCCTGGAGGATATGGCACAGTACTGTCCGGTACTGGGACGCGTCGATATTAACAGTATCCGTATGATACCCGTATCGACGTGGTATAATGTGCTGGCAGGATGGATGATAGATTTTACCTTTAATGCGTAACAGCGTATGTCAGAACTAGGGGACCTCATGCTGCAGCAGATAACCAGGGGCGTAGAAAAGGTATTCCGGAAACAGGCGGAGATAGCACAGGACAAACCGCTGAGGAAGACGGGACACCTGATAGACGCGCTGACAGCACCGAATTTCACGGTAAACGTGGAAGGCCAGGGCGTCGTAACGACGTCCGACGTACCGCTGTATATCCGTTTCCTGGATATGAAGGCCAAGGGTAATAACAAGATCTATAACCGCGTCATCTTCGGCGTCATGGGAGAGGCACGACGTAGGATCCAGTACGGATACACCGACGAGATAGCGGAACAGGTCAGAAAACAGCTGGTAGAGGCAGGCGCCACACTCAGATAGCAGATTTTCCCGAAAATATTTGGTAGTTTCAAATATTATTTGTATATTTGCAGTGTAAATATATAAGTTATGGATGCAGTGACTATATTCCTTTACGTGTTGGCTACACTGGCGTATGCTTGCACTTCATACGATTACAGACCGTCTACTGTTATCGGATGGGGAATATATCTTTTCCTGACAGTCTGCCTCACACCGCTGGTATCGATACCTGTAACGATGGCAGCCTGTTACTATCTGGGATCCTTATACGGAGAATGAAGTAGCACCCTTCTACTATAATAGTCACCATACACGGTGACTTTTTTTGTGTCCTTTACGCACACGCGCGAACAGATTATCTTTGCCGTAAAAATCTACGATCATGGCAAAGATAAAATCAGATTATATCTCGTGGACCCTACAGCTAAAGGCTGACGGCGTACAGAAAGAGATACACAACATCACAGAAGCGAACCAGGAACTTAAGGAGAGTAATAAATCCCTCCGTAAGGAAATGCGCGATCTGGAGAAACAAGGCAAGGCCGGAACTGCTGAGTATAAGAACCTTAACAATGAGCTTAAGAAAAATAACGCTATAGTCCGCGAGAACGGCGAAAAGCTGAAACTGCTGGAATCGCGTCTGGATAAGACGAACATGAGCGCCGCACAGCTGGAAAAAGCCGCTAAGCGTCTCCGCACAGAACTGAGAAATACCGTTAAGAACCTGGAACCTGAGAAATACAGGGCCTTGCAAAAGGAACTTAACGAGGTGGAGAAAGCAATGGGTAAGGCCTCCAAGGGGAGCAGTGGATTAGGTGTATCACTCAGAAGCCTGGATAAGATTACGGAAATTATCAGGGGAACACTCTGGAGCCTGGGGCTGATCATCACAGGACAGATCGTTGACACCTTCAAGAACGCCATAAACGTTATTATCGACTTCGAGGCCGAGAACTCAAAGCTGGCAGCTGTACTGGGAACAACGAAGGCAGAGATAAAGGATCTGACAGATCAGGCTAAGGAACTGGGAGCGACTACCAGCTATACGGCCAGTGAAGTAACCAAGCTGCAGATCGAGCTGGCTAAGCTGGGCTTCGCCAAGGATCAGATAACGGCCATGACACCGGAGGTACTGAAATTCGCCAAGGCCGTAGATACCGATCTGGCAAGCGCCGCCGCCCTGGCAGGATCAGCGCTGCGTATCTTCGAGAGGGACGCTGAGGATGCAGGGGAACTGCTGGCTACGATGGCCGTAGGTACCACGAAATCGGCGCTGTCATTCACATACCTACAAAGCGCACTGTCAACAGTGGGACCGGTAGCTAACGCCTTCGGCTTCACCATCGAGGAGACTACAGCCCTGCTGGGCGCTCTGGCTAACAGTGGTTTCGACGCCTCCAGCGCCGCGACAGCTACCCGTAATATCATGCTGAATATGGCCGACAGCAGCGGAAAACTGGCTAAGGCCCTGGGCGCTCCTGTCAAGAACCTAGACGACCTGGTTAACGGACTGCAGAAGCTGGAGAAAGACGGCGTAAACCTGGCAGAGGCCCTGGAACTGACAGATAAGCGTAGCGTGGCAGCCTTCCAGACGTTCCTTAAAGGAGGCCAGACACTGACAGATCTACGTAATAGCGTAACAGACTGTACGGAGGCCTTCGACGGGATGGTAGATGAAATGAGCGACAACGTACGCGGATCGCTCAATATCCTACAGTCAACACTGGAGGGCGTCGTACTACGTTTTTATGAGAGCAGGGGAGCGATACGCGCCATGATTGACGGCGTTACCTGGCTGATAAACGGGATAGGTAAACTGATAGACTTTATAAACAAGTATTCACTGTACACATATACCCTGCTTGCAGCTGTGACAGCCTACACTGTTGCCGTTAAAATCAATATTGTAGAACTGTATAACAAGGTAAAGGCCTCAGTAGCTGCAGCCGCCGCTGATCGCGCCCATGCCGTCAGTCTCATGCAGGCTACTACCGGATGCAGTAAGCTGACAGCACGGCTACGTATTCTGTATGCCACACTGACAAAACACCCCTACGCACTGGTAGCCGCCGCCATCGTTGCCGTCATCGTAGCACTGACACAATGGAACAAGAAAGCCAAGGAGACAGAGACTATACAGAACAGGTTAAGCCGACTGTCTGCACAGGCTGAAAAGGACGCACAGGGCGATCTGAGCAGAGCCAAGCGACTGTATAAGGCCACACAGGATCAGAATACCAAAATGTCGGAGCGTATCAAGCTGGTGGACCAGCTGAAAAAACAATATCCTGGTTATTTCGACAAACTGACTACTGAGGAGATCCTGGCAGGAAAGGCCAGCAAAGCATACAAGCAGCTGACGAAAGATATCATAGCCAGCGCTAAGGCCCGCGTCTATGAAAAGGAAATCGAGAAACTGGAACAGGAAAACTACAAGGATCAGAGAGGCGTAAATGCCGACACGAACTACGTTAATAAGAACAAGGGGAAATATAATGTACAGAAAGAACGGGCTGGAAGCGTCTCTAGTGCCAACGCTTTTGTACAAAATGCCGGTGTAGGTAATGTTGGTGTAGACTATGATTATATTCGAGAGTACGAGGATCGCCAGGATAAACTGGAAAAAGGCCTTAAGAGGATAGAGGAGCGTAATAAGACGATAGCGGCCCTGGCTAAGAAGGTGCTGGAAAGCCAGCCTACGAGCGACGCCGGAGACGGTGGCGGTGGAGGTGGTAACCGCTTCGACGATAAGAAGGATAAGAAATCACCTACGGATAAGAAGCTGAAAGAGCTAAAGGCTGAGCATGACCAGCGTATGGCCCTGATAGCACAGCAAGGCCGCGAGGAGAATAAGCTACAGTCGGAAATCGAACTGGAGAAAGTCAAGGAAAACGAGCGCTACGCTACGGCCCGTCTGGAGGCTATCAAGGAGCTGGGAGAAAAGACTGCAGCCGCCAATAAGGAGGAGCTGACAAAACAGAAGGAGGCAGCAGCCAAGGCCGCTACAGATCTGATAGCAGCCCAGGACGATATGGAAGATACTCTGCTGGCCAGGGAGAAAGAGCACCGCGACAAAAGGATAGCACTTGAAAACGCCTACTATCAGCAGCAGAAGGCTAGCATGGACCAGGCCCTGCAGAACGGAAAGATAACAAAGGGACAGCATAACGCCTACATGCTGGAGGTGGAACAGGCACACAGTAGCCAGATGGCACAGATAGCCCGCGACTATCAGGAGTGTGTGGCTGGTATCGATATCTATGGTAACGAGAAGCGGGAAAAGATCCAGAAGGAAGCCAACGACGCCGTAATAGCAGCTGACAATAACCTTCTGGCCGCCCGTGCTCGTACTATCCAGAAGATCCGCGAAATGGAGCAGGCTAACCCGATAGGCCTGGCCGGAATGACACAGCAGCGCGACAGGATGATAGCTGACGTGCAGGCCTCCTACGACGCCATGATACAGATAGCTCAGCAGGCAGGACTGGATACCGTGGAGCTAGAGCGACAGAAACAGGCTGAGATAAGCCAGATAAACTATGAGTACCAGGAACAGGTGTACCAGCTGCAGCAGGAACTGGGCGTCACCTGGGCGCAGGAGTACGATAACGAGCTGGCAAAGTATAAGCAACTGCTGAACCAGGAATATATCAGCGAAGAGCAGTTCCAAAAAAAGAAGCTACAGCTCCAGACAAAGAACGTAAAGAAATACTTCGACTACTATAGCGGACTGAGTTCATCGATGGTGGACGCTATCCAGCAGTATGAAATGGACGCTGTAGATGCGAAGTATGACGTACTGATCCGTGAGGCTGAGAATAACGGCGAGGATACGGCAGAACTGGAGGAGCAGAAAGAAAACGAAAAGCTGGAGATCCAGAAGAAATACGCGGACGTTAACTTCGCCGTCAAGTGCTCACAGATCATAGCGGACACTGCAGTATCTATCATGATGGCCTATTCACAGCTGGGACCTATCGCCGGATCGGTAGCCGCCGCCCTGATGGGTGTAACGGGAGCTATGCAGCTGGCCAGCGCCAAGGCTGAGCGCGACAGAATCAAGAACATGCAACCCTCTAGGTCTGGCGGTAGCTCCTCCAGTAGTCCAAAGAGTACGCCGACTGCATCCAGGACGGTAAAAAGCGGATATGCAGAAGGTGGCTATACCGGTGACGGTGGACGCTATGAGGTAGCGGGATATGTGCATAAGGGTGAATACGTGGTACCACAGCCTATCATGGATGATCCGCGAGTGGTGGACGCCGTAGGTACCATCGAGGCCATACGACGCCAGAGGAGCAATAACAACCCCATGCCAGGATATGCAGACGGTGGACCGGTAGGAGATCAACCGGACACACTGGCACCTGGAGCACCAGGAATCAGGGAGATACGGGAAGCCGCCAGGGATATCAAGGAGGCAGCGGCCAGTATCAGAAAAGTAAAGGCGTATATCGTCTATCAGGACTTCGAGAAATCGAAGGATACGATAGAGAAAGCCCGCGATATTTTCACTAGAAACAAATAGGAAAGAATATGAAGATTACAACGGAAAGGGGTACGTTTGATCTGTCGTCAAACTTCACCATACAGATAGACGAAAAAAGCCCTATAACAAACGATATGGGTAGTCAGTCGGTACCGGTTACTATCCCCTGTACACCCAAGAACGCCAAGATTACAGGACACGCACAACGTATAGACCTGGGTACTAAGACGATGGCGGGTGACAGTTCCTGTGTCATTCAGGATGGTGTGTACGTCAGACGCGGAACGGTGAATATCGTATCGGCCAGCAAAAAGGCGGGTATCACCATAAATATAGGCTTTGATAACTCAGACGCATATAGCAAGTGGAAGGAAACACGCTTAAACCAGCTGACAGTATGCCCTGTTCGTACCTTCTCAGATAACGAACAGCTGACACAGTACATGCAATTTGTATATAAGGGTGATGTAACAACAGACTTCGCTGTGTTCCCTGTGATGATCGCTAAGCCGTCGGTAAACTCAAACAATCAGGAAGTATTCTATCCGGAATACCTTAACCCTGTAAACTGGACGGCTGGTGAAAATTCACTTAAGACGCGAGAACGTAGCGAGAATATGGTAGTGAATAGTACGTTATATTCGACGACACTACCTGCCGGATATGGAATTACTGGCTTTTTGCGCGTATGGCGAGTACTGGAGCTTATTTTCGAGGAGTTCGGATATGATCTGGAGGAAAACCCCTTCAAAACGGATCCGGAACTGGCCTGTATAGTGGTTATGAACAACGCTGCAGACGCATGTGTGACAAACAAACTTTCATACCTGGACCTCATGCCGTCGTGTACGGTGGAGGAGTTCCTAAAGTCCATATACGCGAAATTCGGAGCCGTTTACAGCATATCGACGGACACACGAAAGGCACGTGTAAGACTGATACGTGATATCGTTAAGATGACTGCTGGAAAGGACTATAGCCATGATGTGACAGACTATCCACTGATTACATACGCTGAGCCAAAACAGCTAAAACTGTCCTGTAAGACCTCACTACAGGGGGCAGCTCCAGAAGTGGAACGCTTCGAGGACTTCGTGAAGGATGGAAAGAAAAGAGCTTTTAGTACCGATATTATCGGGGACCTGTACCAGCCGCTGCTGCTGGAGAAAATAACAGGCCGCTGGTATCGCTATAGCTCAGATATTGCGACTATCAAGGAGGTGTCGTCTAGCTTCTTTTCATGGGACAGGAAAACTAAAAACGTGGAATACGAGGATATAGCAGGGGAAGACGAATGTGTACCGATGACCTACGAAACAGGAACTTCCAGCCTGATACCTTGCTATATGACTGGCGCCGTACACCGATATACTGAAATGAAGATATCGGACGACACAGAAGTATCGGACGAGAAAAACGAGACACCCCTGGCTTTTCTGATAGCCTTCGTGAGAGAACGGTATCAGGATAGTAACGAGGTGACACACTACCCGATTACGATAGGCAGTACCTTTCCCTATGACAATTACGGAAGAACTGCACAGGTAGGAGGGAAAGACTTTTCTTTCTCCCTGGTATGGCAGTATAATAACGGACTGTTTATGCAGTTCTGGAAAGACTACGACGCTATACTGAGACACGCCAATAACCAGATAGAGGTTGATACCAGGCTGAAAACACAGGAGACGACGGAGGTAGATTTCCTTAGACCGGTAATAATGCAGGGACAGCGTATGCTGGTAGATGCGTTTTCCTATATACTGCCTTCCAAGAGGGATATAAAAGTATCTTTTGTATTTAAGACGCTCAGACTGATAGGACCGTATAACCTGGAGGAGGAACAGCATATACCAACTATCGAGGGACTGTCTGGTAGTCTGAAATGGGTACTTACAGGTACTAACCTTTCAGCACTGGAGCAAGCCTGGAGAGATGAGTTAATACAACAATACAATGGTGTGGAATACGGGTATCATGTTATCAGTATTGAAATGACAGAGGATTACAGGTCATGGGATCGCCCAGAGACCGATATCGATTTTATCGAGAATTATCCGGAAGAAGAAGGAGAGATAGCTACAAGGGACTATAACGTCGAAGTATTCGCCACTGTCTGCTATCAAGAAAGAGAAGCCGATCATGGGCAAGTGCATTATAGAACACGCTACGATCATCTGAATAGGGTAATCACCTATACTGCTACTTTTGAAGGCAGGAGGATATAGGATGGTGTCCTTTCCGATTTCAGGTAAAATAACGATTTTTGCATTATGAATAGGAATAATATTACAATAGCGCCACAGTGCAATAATACAGACGACCTGTACGAGCTGTGGATGCAGGAGAACTTCGGAACGGAAGCCCAGTTCTACGAGTTCATGACGACGCCTTCCCTGGAACGTACGGCGTTCCTGTCAGGACTGGCTACGGAGATCTCAGTAAAGGACAATTATGTAATGGAGGTATTTAGCGTATGAGTTTGATAACAGGTTTTTATCCGCAAAACGGTAACGTATTCACAAGAAACCCGATTATCGTAAAGGTCAACGCACCGACACTGGCAACATACACGGTATCCGTAGGTGAGACCGTGATATTTACAGGTAACGGTGTGGGGGCTTTTACCGTTAACCTGGCAGACATTCTGGAATCTGTATTTACAGAGACAGAAACACCGGCAGGAAATGGTTATTTCCTGCCATACCAGGCAGGTAGTAATAAACTGTCGTATAAGTTCATGATCAGCACGGACAACGCACCTGCAGAGACGCTGATGGGTACAGCATGGAAGGGAGGTATCAACAAAAAGGACTTCCGGACGCTTTGCCAGGAGAATAGCGACGTGTTCACAAAGAAAATGCTGGACTATTCAGGTAATTTCTTCTTTACGTCGAGAACGTACGGCTGGACTATCACCATAAAGGAGACGGAAATAGAACCGCTGGCCTTCATCATGCCTGAGATAGTAGCTGGCGAAGATGGACATATCGTGATCGTGGAAGCTGTGACACACAATACACTGACAGTAGAGGGGACACCGGATACCTTCGGAGCGCTGAATATAGAGGCAGTAAGAAAATATTTCTTTACGGAGTATGGGGTACTGGCTAACATGTTCGACGTTATGGATCCGTATTATCCATCGCGCGTAGCCTGTCGTATTTCCATCGAGAAAGCACAGGAATCTGTGGAGCGGTGTGCAGTACGTTTCCTTAATTCCTTTGGAGTGTATGAGCGTATAGACCTGGTAGGATCTGCAACCATACAGACGGCAGAAGCACAGGAAGAAAATACGATATTCCAGGCTTATGATGAATTTACGGACAGCTTCGTTAAGAGCAGGAACAGGACAGAGATAGGACTATCCTATAAGGTGAAGACTGGCGTAAAAAGAGGTGACGAACTGGCCTTTATACAGGATATGCTGGCGTCGGACAGTGTGTACCTGGTACTTCCTGGTCAGGAGATAAAGGTTATCCCCATGGTAGAGCAAAATAACAGGGCGTACATACAGACGACACCTGAAAGCATGGAAATAACTTTCCAGCCTATCGAGAACGAAAGCAACTTTACAGCCGTCAGGACAAAGTACGGAGCACGACGCCCGCGTATATTTACCAGTGTATTTAGCGAACAATTTAATTAAAAATAAAGAATATGTCAGACACAAGAAATTTTATCGCCGGACTTATCACACAGATAAATACGGCTACAGATCCGGAAAGCGTCACTAATCAGATGGTGGCGCGAGTAATGCAGTATTTCCTGGAGAAAACAGAGGAACTGATAACCACTGGCCAAATATCGGACAGGGCGGTTACTGCTGTAAAGATTGCGCTGGGAGTGATCACTGGCAGCCACCTGGCAGAGAACACGATCACACAGCGGGAGCTGGCGACTGATTCTGTCGCGTCAGACCAGATAGAAGATGATAGCGTAGATACTAACCATATCGTCGATAGGGCTGTCACCTGGAACAAGATAGCGGACGAAGCTGTCAAAGAGGAACACCTGGCACCTGAGCTGCTGCAACGTCTGGAAAATCTGGAAGACGCCATCGACGCCATGACAGGTGATGACGCGACGACTGCCATACGACGCTTCCAGGAGGTGATAGCCTTCCTGGCCGGTGTCACTGACGATAAGACGCTTACCGGACTGCTGAATGGACTACGGCAGAATATAGAGGAACTACAAGGAGACGTTGAGGAACTGCAAGACCGTGAAAAGATTATTTTTATAGACGAATTTAACGACGAAGAACCCCCTTTGTCAAGTGAAGGAAAACGGTATTATAACACGATATCGAAAAAGCTATATCTTTCACAATACGATGATGGCGAGTATCCAGATCTGGAATGGGCAGAAGAAACGCCTGCGCCTGGTGCGCTCTATATTGACAAGACGGCAAATGTATCGTATATTTGGAAAAACGGTGACATGAGGCCTCTAAAGCCTGGCGATAATACAGTATCAGAGGAAAAACTGACAGAGGCCTTGAAAAAAAAGCTGAACGCCAAAGAGGTGATAGTAACTGGCTTCTGGGGCGTCTGGAATCCTAGACGTCAAATGATAGCACCTGCAAAGGCTGGACAGTATATGTACTTTACAGACAGTCAGACACTGACTGAATCCGTAGACATCAATGGCAGCTTTGAATGGGTAGAGAAAGACCTGGAGGAAAATGTTATCTACGTGGATGGTACGAAGAATATCCCGTATATCTGGGATGGTACCGACATGGTGGCTATCGCGCCGGAAAAGATACCGGCGTCGATCTTCAACGCTACAGCGGAAGCACCTGTCAACGGCTTCTACACGCTGATAGACCAGGAGAACACGGAACTGTCAGCAACACACGCAGCATGGAACGCTGGAAAGGCTGTGCTGGGACTGATGATATCCTTTAAGCTGTCGGCAAAGGTGGTGAAGACCTACCAGTATATAGGCGCCACAGTGACGGAACAGAACTGGTACAACGCTGAGAACTGGCAGGACTTCGGTAGCCTGGCAGCCGGTAGCGAATCGTTTATCATTATCGATAACCTGATAGGACGCCCTTCTGTAGGTGACTATTATACCCTGGAAACAGCCGTACAGGAGCTGCTGAAATATCAGCAGACGTCTGGCGTGACATACGCTAAGGTGGGCCTGATCATTACGTACTCTACCGGAGAGAACACCATGGAGTGCAAGCAGTTCCAGGGAACCACCGTAACGGACTTCGGAGAGACAGGACTGTGGAAAGACTTCGGAGGCGGTGGCAGCTCTAACGTAGAGGTGACAGACGAACTGGAGGAGGACAGCCAGAAAGCGCTGTCTTCCGGTGGCGCCTATAACCTCATGCCTCAGGGTATCACACTGGATACAGAGACGCCAGGAGTGGTGAAGATGCAGCTGGTAAACGCTGCAGGTGAGGGTGTAGGTGATGAACAGCAGTTCGCTGTAGGAACTGGCACAGGTGGCAGTGCTACGATCGTGTCTATCGTCTGCGAGAAATCGCCACTGTACGTATCTGCTGGCGGTACCGTTGAGCTTAAGGCGGCCATACGGTCCGTGACGTCACAGGGCCAGGTGGAGACGGCAAACGATATCGAGACGGTGGAGATCTGGGACCGCGACACAAACCAGGTGCTGGAGACACTGAACGTAAACCGCGGATCGTCTGCGGATCTGGAGACCTTCGACTTCATCTTTAACCTGACATCGTACTTTACGACAGCAGGGACAAAGCGCCTGAAACTGGTAGCCATCGACAATACCGGCAACAGCGGACAGCGCACTATTAACGTGGTATCGGTGGACGTGACGGTATCTTCGGCACAGGCTACACTGAACTATACAGCAGCTACGGCACTGGCAGTAGGTGGAGCGGCAAAGTCCCTGCCTATGTACAAATTCGCCAACAATGCCAGCGACAAGGGTATCTTTGTGACTACGGAGATATTCATAGGCAACGCCTGGCGTACCTTGGGGACGGCTACCATCATGGATACCTACAGCCACAGTGTCACCATCAATCCTACAGACTGTCTGGGATATACCCTGGCGCATGGAGGATATCCTATCCGCATACACGGTGAGGATATCGGTAGCCGCCGGAACGATATAGTGGGTACCGGTGTAATGGGTAACTACCTGCATACGGCTGTAATGGTGATCGAGGAGGGTAACACGACACCTATCATACTGACACGCTGGTACAGCGAGAACGAGACAGCCCGCGTGAAACTGTATGAGACGATATCGGTAGACTTCGCGGTGTATGATCCGGAAACGACAGCCCCGACAGTGGCAGTACTGGTAAACGACGTACAGCAGACAACGCGCACAGCGTACCGTTCACAGACATATACGTACCTGCACAGGGTACAGGACGTGGTGTACGACGGAACCGTGACACTTAACGTCATCGTGACAGCTGGGGGAGCCTCCAGCCAGACAGCGCCCTTCGTCGTATCGGGTACCATGCTGGATATCGAGGAGGTGAGGACACAGCTGCAGTTTGACATGGACTTCTCTACCAGGTCGAACAGTGAGGCAGACCATACGATCAGCAACAACGGCGTAACACTGGCACTGCAGGGTGTCAACTGGGATACTACCGGCTTTGTAAAGGACAGCTTCGGAACGGATAAGTACGGTACAGAACAGGATACTGGCGTTATGGCACTGCGTATAGCGGAAGACGCGACAGGTACGCTGAGCTACATGCCGTTTGATGATGACAGTATCGAGCAGAACGGCCTGGCCATCCAGTTTGCGATCATGAAAAAGAACATAGCAGACGATACCACACGCCTGATATCATGTATCGCCAACGGCTTCGGCTTCTACGTGGACGGTAAGAACGTGGTATTTACTACCGACAACGGCCAGACGGTGGCTAAGACGATAACGGCAGCGCTCCAGAACGCTGAGACTACACACGTGGCTATCGTCATCGAGCCGGTGGCAGTGGCACCATACGGAGGTATCGGTGTGGTAAAGATGTACTTCGACGGTGAGGAGATCGGAGCCTGTGAATATACGGCTGGAAGCCTGACAGGACACCAGACGCCGGTAACGTTCAACGGTACGGAAGGCGACCTGTATATCTACAGCTTCAAGGCCTGGAAGACATACTATTCGTTTGAACAGGCCTTCGATAACTACCTGTTGAAGATGTACGACGCTGACAAGATGATCGCTGAGTACCAGTATAACAACGTCATGGCCTCTGTAACGGCTGAGAACACCACAAAAAACAGACCACAGGCTGCAGCACTGTACGCTATGGGTATGCCGTACTTCGTGGTATGTAAGCACCCCGACACAGCGGACAACGAGGCGAAAGACAACTATCCGGAATACCTGGAGACACTGGACGGCGATAAGAAGACCAGCAGACAGCTGGTATGGTTCGCGTACTTCCCTGATCGTCCCTGGCAGGACTGTAAGCTGGTGATGAAGACAACAAACCAGGGTACTACATCGGCAAAGCGCCCGATCAAGAACATTAAGGGTAAGATCCAGAGCGTCGAGCTGTTGCACCAGGCTAGCGAGTTCAGCGGTACCGACCTGGATAAGTACAATGAGGCAGCGGCAAACGCACTGCGTAAGCGTGTACAGGTGAAGGGTGATTCACTGCCTACGAACATTATTACCGTCAAGGTGGACTACTCAGAGAGCGGTGGCGCCAATAACGGCGGATCTACGCACCTGTTCAATGACCTGCAGCGCGCCCTGGGTGACAACTACGTGACACCGGCACAGAAGGTGTACAACAAGGCAGGACACCCATACGTGATCAATACGTCGATAGCTTCTACCCCTATCGCCTTCTTCCGTACAGACCGCTACAGCCCTGACGCTACAAGCCCGTCCTACGGATACTTCCATGCAAAGGGAAACTGGAACGAGGATAAGGGAGACGCTAAGGTATTCGGCTTCGAGGACGTCGAGGGATATAACCTGGGCTGTCTGAACTACGGCGACTTCGTGGAACTGGTGGCAGATCGTAACGAGACACTGGACGCCTTCGCTCAGCGCGTCGATAAGTCAGGCTGGATATCGGATAACATCTACGTACTGTCTGAGTTCTGCGGACCGCTGCATAAGGTGTACCGGTATATTGATGGCGTCTGGACTGAGACGACGGGTAACATGACGTACACAAACGGACACTGGGTGATCACCGGTGACGTGGTAAACCCC
>Ga0326512_10002271_pt1 | contig 14238 bp, 14 predicted proteins | sample 1_2617_0518_D_FD_203652 | JGI IMG/M metagenome (GOLD analysis project Ga0326512, IMG submission 203652) | Bovine rumen microbial communities from UC Davis, California, United States - 1_2617_0518 | ecosystem: Host-associated > Mammals > Digestive system > Stomach > Rumen | place: USA... | reverse complement strand
TTATGTCTTCGACGGTCCTGATTCCGCCTCCGATAGTGAAAGGAATGAATATCTCATTGGCAACTCTTCTTGCCATCTCGACTGTCGTTCCTCTTGATTCAAGTGTTGCAGTAATATCAAGGAAAACTAGTTCGTCAGCGCCTGACTGGTTATATGTCTTGGCACACTCGACCGGATCGCCGGCATCTCTTAAAGATACGAAGTTGACGCCCTTGACGACTCTTCCGTCCTTGACGTCGAGGCAGGGGATTATACGTTTTGTAAGCATTTCTTCAAATCCACCTTTCCTTCGTAGATCGCCTTGCCGATGATGACTCCTGCGCAGCCCGATGTCTTTATGAGTTCAACGTCCTCATCAGAACCAATTCCGCCTGATGCGATTACATTGAGACCAGTAGCCTCAACCATTTCCTTAGTCTGTGCTACGGCAGGACCTGTTAGCATGCCGTCTCTTGCAATATCCGTAAATACTACTGTTGTTGCGCCGATCTCTTTGCACTTCAATGCAAAGTCAACAGCCTTGAGTTCAGAATCAGCAGTCCATCCGTCAACTGAGACGAAACCGTCGTGAGCATCGATTCCGATCGCGACCTTGTCGCCGAATCTCTCGATTGCCTTTTTCGTGAATTCCGGATCCTTAACGGCAGCCGTTCCGAGAACAGCTCTTGATACGCCGTATTCCTCGATCCACTTTGCGAGTGTATCCATGTTGCGGATTCCGCCGCCGGTATCAACCTTAAGGCCTGTCTTAACGGAGATCTCTTTTATGATCTCATGATTTTCGGGCACTCCGCTTTTCGCTGCATCAAGATCGACAACATGGATCCATGAAGCTCCTGCTTCCTTGAACATGAATGCCTGGTCAAGCGGCGAATCGTTATAGACTGTAACGTCGTCGTATCTGCCCTGTCTGAGCCTTACGCACTTGCCGCCGATGAGATCTATTGCGGGTAATATGATCATGCCTTTGTCTCCGCTACGAATTTCTTAAGAATAATAAGTCCTGCCTCGCCGCTCTTTTCGGGATGGAACTGCATACCGAAAATATTGTCATGTTCGAAAGACGCGCAGTAACTTATGCCATACTCGGTGTTGGCCGCATTGTCATGCGCATCACCCAGCTGGCAGTAATATGAGTGGACGAAATAAACATAGTCACCTTCGTTAAGAAGTCTTCCGGTTACATCCGTTAAACAGTTCCAGCCGATCTGCGGAACCTTGAGACCGTTGTCGGGAAACCTTCTTACAAATCCCGGAATGATACCGAGTCCTGATACGACACCTTTTGTCTCTCTTCTGTCCAGAAGATTCTCTTCGGAACCTTCGAGCATCAGCTGCATTCCGAGACAGATACCGAGAAACGGCTTGCCGGAATAAGCGCAGTCAATGAGCGGGACAACAAGGTCTCTGTTCGTAAGTTCATCCATTGCGGGAGCGAAACTTCCGACACCGGGAAGGATAACGCCCGATGCACCGGCAATTACATCCGGATCAGATGTGATGACACAGTCACTGCCGATGTGGCGCAAAGCCTTTTCGACAGAGCCGAGATTTCCCATTCCGTAATCTACTACTGCTATCAAAGGATCAGATTTCCTTTCCTGTAATGCGTGAGTAGCACTCGCGATACTTCTCTGCAGTCTTGTCGATGATCTCCTGCGGGAGATGAGGTGCGGGATATGTCTTATCCCAGTCGAGTGTCTCGAGCCACTCTCTTAAGAACTGCTTGTCGAAGCTCTTCTGAGCGTGACCGGGCTCATACTCTGCAGCATCCCAGAATCTTGAAGAGTCAGGTGTAAACATCTCATCGCATACTGTGAGAACACCGTCGATCTTACCGAACTCAAACTTTGTATCTGCAAGGATAAGTCCCTTTGTAAGTGCAAACTCGGATACCTTCTTGTAAAGAGCAAGTGATGCATCTCTCAATGCGGAAGCATCTGCCTCACCGATGAGATCAACCAGCTGCTCGTATGTGATGTTGATGTCGTGACCCTCGTCAGCCTTGGTGGAAGGTGTGAACAAAGGCTCAGGGAGCTTGTCGCCCTGACGCATGCCCTCAGGCATCTTAATGCCGCCGACTGTACCGGACTTGTTGTATTCCTTAAGAGCCGAACCTTCGAGATAGCCTCTTACGATGCATTCTGCAGGAAGCATCTCTGCCTTCTTAACGAGCATGGATCTTCCCTGGAGCTCTTCCTTATACTTATCGAATCCCATAGGATACTTTGAAACATCAGTTGTAATAACGTGATTCGGAATGATGTCCTTTGTGAAATCAAACCAGAACTCGGAGATCGATGAAAGAACTCTTCCTTTGTCAGGGATCAGCTCGTCAAAAATAACATCGAAAGCTGAGATCCTGTCTGTTACGACCAGAAGAAGTGAATCACCAAGATCGTAGATGTTCCTTACCTTGCCCTTTGAGAGCATCGGCTGATCGATAAAATCAGTATCCTTAATAAGCATTAATATATCCTCCGTAAATTATAATGCGCCTTTGGTTGAGACGATCTCGCCTTCAAATCTGGGATCCGTCTCTGTTGCTTCTCTCAATGCTCTTGCCAAAGCCTTGAACATTGCCTCTGCCTTGTGGTGATCGTTAGCTCCGTAAGGGCATGCAATGTGCAGCGTGATGCCTGCATTGAAAGCAAAGCTTCTGAAGAACTCCTCGAAAAGCTGTGTGTCCATTGCACCGCAGAAATCTCCTGCGAACTCACAATCGAAAACAAGATATGCCCTGCCGGAAATATCGAGGGAGCATGTGCCCAGAGCCTCGTCCATCGGAATGGAAGCAGAACCGTAACGTCTGATTCCGACCTTGTCGCCGATTGCCTTTGCAAATGCCTGACCCAGAACGATTCCGACATCTTCTACAGAATGATGAGCATCCACATTAAGATCGCCCTTGCAGGAGATATCCATATCTATTCCGGAATGCTTTGAAAGAGCAGTGAGCATGTGGTCGAAGAAACCAATGCCGGTATCGATGTTGTTGATACCCTTACCGTCAAGATCGATCCTGACCCTGATGTCAGTCTCTTTAGTCGTTCTTGCGATTTCAGCTGTTCTGGACATTTCCGACCTCCTGCTTTATTGCATCTAAGAGTTCTCTCATCTCTTCATCCGTACCGATCGTTATCCTCAGATACTCGTTAAGTACGGGTTTGTTGAAATATCTTACAAGTATACCCTTTGTGCGCAGATTTTGGTACAGTGTACCGCAATCTGTATCGGGCTTTGCAAACACGAAATTTGCCGATGAAGGCGGCATCATAAAACCTAACGATTCAAGTTCTCCAATCACCCATTTTCTTGTATTGATGATCTTAGCCCTTGTCTCGTTGTAGTAATCCTTATCGAGAAGCGCTGCCTCAGCCACTTTCTGTGCGAGACGGTCAACGGGATATGAGTTGAATGAATCCCTTGCCCTTCTTAATCCTTCGATAAGTTCAGGCGAGGCAACAGCGTAGCCCAGTCTGATCCCCGCGAGCGAGAATGCTTTTGAAAGCGTTCTTACAACGCAGACATTCGGATACTCGTTAATTAGAGATACCGCAGATTCGTACTTCTCTTCAAATGCGACGTAAGCCTCATCGACGATAACGACCGAATCGGGATTTGATTTTGCGATCCTTGCGCAGTCCTCAACGGCAATCGCTCTTGAAGTCGGAGCGTTCGGATTTGCGAAGACTATTCCGCAGTTCGGAACTCCGATGTAATCGTCAGGGTCAAGTCTGAAGTCCTCCTTGAGAGGTATCGTCTTTCTCCTGATGTCGTAAAACTCGGAGAAGACGGGATAAAAGCTGTAGCTGTAATCCGGCATCAGCACGGGAAGTCCCGTGAGTGCCTTCTTCTCGAAGAATGTCTGGAAACAGATCGCGAGAACTTCGTCAGATCCGTTGCCGCAGAAAATATTCTCTTCGGATACGCCGTCGAACTTCGCAGCTGCTTTGATTACATCCGTCGAGTTAGTGTCAGGATAAAGCCTTAAGTCGGCGAGGTTATAGTTTTCGAGAGCGGCCTTTACCATGGGTGAAGGCGGATAGGGATTCTCATTTGTGTTGAGCTTTATCACTTTCTGGCCCGGCTTGGGCTGTTCGCCCGCAACGTAAGGCTCAATGTCATTTATTAATTTGTTCCAATACTTACTCAATTCGATCAGTCCTCAAATCTTGCTCTGACAGCATTTGCGTGACAGGTAAGTCCCTCACTGTCGGCAAATGCCGCAACATCTTTATAAACATCTCTGAGCATCTCTTCGTTGTAGTTGATGACGCTCATCTTTTTGTAGAAATCACCGGTGTTGAGAGGCGAGAAGAATCTTGCCGTTCCGGATGTCGGAAGTGTGTGGTTCGGTCCTGCGAAATAATCTCCCAAAGGCTCGGGTGAATAATTGCCGAGGAACATCGCACCGCAGTTCTTGATCTTGTTTGAAAGCATCTCGGGATTCTCAACGCAGAGCTCAAGGTGCTCAGGTGCGATCTCCTCAGAGAAGTTCACTGCCGTATCAATGCTGTCGCAGACGATTATCGCGCAGTAATCCTCCATGGACTTTGCGAGAATGTCCTTTCTCTCAGCCTTCTCGGATCTCTTGTCTGCAAGCTCCAGGACTTTCTCGGCCAGTTCTCTTGAATCCGTGAGAACGATAGCCGATGCCATCTTGTCGTGTTCTGCCTGTGAGAGCATGTCGGCTGCAACGAAATCCGGATTTGCAGTCTTGTCTGCAATGATCAGGATCTCGGAAGGGCCAGCAAACATATCGATATCAACCTGGCCAAATACCAGACGCTTTGCTGTATTTACATAGATGTTTCCGGGACCGCAGATCTTATCTACTCTCGGGATCGTCTCAGTGCCGTAAGCCATTGCAGCAATAGCCTGAGCGCCGCCCATTCTGTAGATCTCAGTTGCTCCTGCGATCGTTGCTGCAGCAAGGATAACTGGTGCTATCGTTCCGTCTTTTCTCGGAGGCGTCGCGAAAACAATTCTCTCAACACCTGCAACAGAAGCAGGGATAACATCCATCAGTACTGTTGATGGAAGAGGTGCCGTGCCGCCCGGAACATATACGCCTGCGATGGAGATAGGTCTTACTCTGACACCGATCTTGGCGCCCTTGCCGCAATCCATCATGAAGCCGTGTTCCTTCTGCTCCTCGTGGAATCTTCTGATATTGGAAGCGGCTTTCTTCATTACAGTCAAAAGCTCGGGATCGATCTGGGCAATAGCATCTTCGATCTCCTTCTCGGAGACTCTGAGCTGATCTGCCGTAAGCTTTACACCGTCGAACTTCTCTGTGTATGCGAGAAGCGCTTCATCACCGTTTTCCCTGATGTTATCGATAACATCCTGTACAGTATCAATGACTGGCTTTAAGTCCATCTTGCCTCTTACGCCGAGGCTCTGTACTGTTGCTTTAAGGTTTTCCTTTGTACCTTCGATCAATTTACAGCGCATGATTATCCCCCTTTTCTTATTACTTTTCTTTCTCTTCTGATTCTTCAGCCAGGATCTTTTTAAGCTTTGCGATCATAGGCTTGATCTCGTCTTCTTTCATCTTCATCGAAACACGGTTGACTACAAGTCTTGCAGAGATATCTGCCACAGTCTCAAGAACATCAAGACCGTTCTCGTAAAGTGTTCTTCCGGACTCAACGATATCGACTATGACCTCGGCAAGTCCTGTCAGCGGCGCAAGCTCGACTGAACCATTGAGCTTAATGATCTCAACGCTCTCTCCTCTTACACCTTCAAAATAATTTCTTGTGATATTCGGATACTTTGTTCCGACTCTCTTATTGGGGATCTCATCGAGCTTATCTTTAAGCTCTGCAGGGCCTGCAACGCACATTCTGCACTTGCCGAGACCCAGATCCAGAACCTCATAGAGCTGTCTTCCCTCTTCTAAAAGCGTATCCTTGCCGACAACTCCGATATCGGCTGCACCGTACTCAACATAAGTCGGCACATCAGACGGCTTTGAAAGGATAAATCTCAATCCCGCATCTTTATCTTCAAGTATGAGCTTTCTTGACTTGTCTCTTGCAGCTGATACATCGTAGCCTGCTTTTTCCATGAGGTCCAAAGTCTGGTCAGCGAGCCTTCCCTTAGGCAAAGCGATAGTAAGCATCAGGCCTCACCTCCGTTCATATACATAACTGTTTCTATTCCTCTTTCCTTAGCATAGTTTTCGAGATCTTCCTCGCTCATTCCTGTAGTATCAAGGATCGCGGGAGTTCCTTCGGCTCTTAATGCCTCAGCCGTAACTGTAGCTGCCTGAAAATCACCTCCGACAATTACCTGTGCACCTGTTGCGGGCTGGTATTTCTCCTGTCTCATGAGTGCAGTGATGGACAGTGTCAGCGAGATAGAGAAACCTACGGCCTCGATCTCCTTGCCGAATGACTTCGCAACGTCATCGTATCTTCCGCCTGCAAGGATCGGGAAACCGACTTCATATGTGTATCCCTTAAACACCATTCCCGTGTAGTAATCAATACTCTCGATAAGTCCCAAGTCAACTGAAACATACTTGAGAAAGCCGTAGCTTTCCATGATGTCCAAGATCTCCTTGAGATTGCCCAAAGCTTCCTTCGCGCCCTCATCCGTGATCCTCGGCAGGATCATATCGATCGTATCGTATGTTCCGCCCGCTTCTGTAAGCATCTGCAAAGTTTCTTTGTCTTCCTTGCTGATGTCGAGCTTTTCGAGTGTGACAGTATCCCTGTTCGCAATAGCATTCTTGATCTTCAGCTGCTCTTCTTCACCGATGCCGAGCTGTCTCATAAGTCCCTTATAGAACTTGACCTGGCCGATCGATACCTGAAGATCAGTGATGCCTATCTCAAGCGCTGACTTGATGGCAATTGCAAGAACCTCTGCATCTGACTTAGCGCCTGTTGCGCCGAGAAGCTCGATGCCGCCCTGAGTGAATCCCGAGAGCTTGCCGCCGCCCTGTTTTCCGGCGCGGTACATGTTCTCGATATATGAATAGCGTGCGGGAAGAGTATCATTCCTGCCTGCACAGAATCTTACTGTCGGAATAGTTCCGTCGTAGCGGTTGCAAAGGAGTCTTCCGTTGCTGTCAGTGAACTTGTAGAGCTCCTCTTCTTCGACAAACTCCTTATACACGTCAAAATACTCGACGCCCGGAGTCTCGATCTCGTCATATCCGTTCAGAAGGAACAGATTCCTGAGCTTGGACTCAAGCTCTCTCTTAAAACCGCAAATGCCCGGAAACTGGTCATTAAATCCGTCCGGTGTGTAATACTTATTTCCCATATAAACTCTCCATTTTAATTATGCTCATATTGTACTTGTGCCGCCTGCACAAAACAAATGACGATAGCATGTCAATTTCACCGACTCTTTAGTCGACTAAAGGATTATAATTGTGCATCAGCGCCAAGTCAAGTGTTTTCTTTAGTTGGATAAAGAAATTTCATTCATCCGCCTAAACACTTTTACACTCCGGTTTACTTCTGTGACAGGTTTCTACGCGCTCATGTCCCAAGAGCATCTTAAACTGGCCTCCTGGGACAAGTTTCTGCGTTTTCTTGTCCCAAGGGCCCTGTATTTAACGGATTTGGGACAAGGCTTACCGGAATTAAAGCAATGAGACCAGTCTCAATTATCCTCTCAAAGTCTCAACATGCCTGAAAAGCCTGTCTTTTCAAAGGCAGGTTTCTATAATGGAACCAAAAAGGGAGGCATTCAGTATGGCTGATTCTATTAAGGATATATTGAATGCCAGATACAGTTATCTGACAGATACTTTAAATTCTTTAAAGAAGAAAAGTGGTTCCTTCCCGGGAGGAAGCATTAATATTAAAAGCACAAAATACGGTATCTATTATTTCCTTCACCGTGACAAGGCCAAAAAGTATTTGGGAAAGAATGACTCCTGTCTGATCTCACAGCTGGTCCAAAAGGATTACATTGCCAGATCGATCAAAGCAGCAGAAAAAGAAGCGGCAGCAATCAGAACTGTAATCAATAATTACCCTGCAGATGTTATTGAAAGCGTTTTTGATAATCTTCCGGAAGGACGTAAAAAACACGCAACACCAATATTCTTAAACAATGAGGATTGTGCAAAATATTGGTTATCCATTCCCTACACCGGAAAACAATTTGATAACACAGCTCCCAAATTCTACACACTAAAAGGCGAGCACGTCAGGTCCAAATCAGAAGTGATAATTGCCGACAGACTCTACGCCAAAGGTATTCCGTATAAATATGAATGTCCCGTCATAATAGGAGATGTAGTAATCCATCCGGACTTTTCAATCTTAAGATTAAGCGACCGCAAGATCCTTTATCACGAACACTGCGGCAGGATGGGTGATTCCGGCTATGTGGAAGACTTCCTGGACAGAGTAAATAAATACGGCCGCGCAGGCGTATTTACCGGAGACAGGCTGTTCTTTACTTTTGAATCATCCGACCATCCGCTTGATATAAGCTGGCTCGATGACTTCATCGAAAAGAACTACAGGTAGATATTTAGTTGATATAAGAATTACTTGTGATACTTCTCGCCCTTGGCAATCTTAAAGCCCCTGTAGAGCTGCTCTGATAAGACGAGTCTTGTCATGAGATGGGTCAGGGTGATGTTGCCGAAGCAGAGTCTTCTGTCGGCGCGCGCGCGGACTTCCGGTGAGATTCCGTTGCTGCCGCCTATGACGATCTTTAATGTGCCGCCGCCTTTTTCGATATCGGAGATAAGGTATGAGGAGAGCTTCTCGGAAGAGATATTCTCGCCGCCGAGGTCCATTGCCCAGACAACTTCGCCGGGCTTTATGTGGGACAGGATGAATTCACCTTCGCGCTTAAGGGCTTCGGCCGTGGGAACAGAGTCCGGACAGTCGGGAACTTCGATGAATTCGAGAGTAGCGAATCTCGACAGACGCTTTTTGTACTCGTCGATGCCGTCCTTGAGCCACTTGTCTTTGAGTTTGCCGGGGCAGACAACGATTATCTTCATAGCGTGTAACCTTCGGAAGGCATGTCCTTTTTGGCAATCTTCACTTCGTAGTCAATGCCTTCGACAAAACCTCTGTCTGCAAGAGAGACCGTGAATGTCTCATGTGCGATATCCGGCGTGTTGTTGTGCGGAGAAAGGTGTCCCAAAATGAACCGCCTGGTACCGTTGTTGATGAAGTATTCGGCAGCTTCGGCTGATTCGGGATTGCTGATATGGCCGTGGCCGCCGGAGATCCTCTTCTTCAAAGGCCAGGGATACGGGCCGTTCTCAAGCATATAGGGATCGTAATTGGATTCGAGAAGGATGACGTCGCTTCCGCGGGCAAAACCTCTCATGCCGTCATTAACTCTGCCGAGGTCAGTCATGACTGCCAGAGAACTTCCGGTGTCGGGATTGATCACGCGGTAGCAGACAGAGCCCTGAACATCGTGCGGCGTCGGGAAAGCCCTTACTTCCGGGCCGTTTTCCAGCTGAATGATATCATTCTCCTCGATCTCGGTAACTGGCGAAGCAAGACCGTCCAGGACAGCCAAAGTAGCTCTTGTTCCGTATACCGGTGTGTGATATTTGCGCGAAAAGACCGACACGCCGTTGATGTGGTCAGTATGTCTGTGAGTAAGGAATATCGCGGCCACATCTTCCGGGTAAATGCCGCAGGAGACGAGTGCTTTGCTCATCATTTTGCAAGACATTCCGCAATCGATGAGTATATATGTGCCACGGGATTTGATGAGTGTCGAGTTACCGCTGCTTGAAGAATAGAGAGGGACGATTCTGTCTGGTCCCGTCATGCTTCTGTATCCTCTTCGCCGTACTCTGGTGTGTGATTGACTCTTGTAATGGTGGCGCCGAGATCTGTCAGCTTCTGAACGATATGCTCATAGCCGCGGTCGATTCTCTGCGCGTTCATGATATATGTGGTGCCGTTTGCCTCAAGTGCCGCGCAGACAAGTGCCGCACCGGCTCTGAGGTCTGTGGCTTCCACCGTTGCGCCTCTGAAATTCGTCTTGCCGTTGACCCAGGCGATCCTCTCGTAAACATTGATGTTGGCGCCCATTTTCGCAAGTTCTGGAACATACTGGAATCTGTTCTGCCAGACGTTCTCATGCATGCGGCTCTGTCCTTCTGCGGAACATAAGAGAACTACGGTCTGCGGCTGAAGGTCAGTCGGGAAGCCCGGATATGGTGAAGTCTTAACACTTGTGGAATATACCTCTTCATCGTAATCGTATCTGAAGACTCTGATCGATTCGTCGCCTTCTTCTATCTGGTAACCCATCTCACGCATCTTTGCGGACAGAGGTTCCATATGGGTAGGGATCAGATTGTGGATGGTAACATCGCCGTTCGTAACTGCTGCGGCGATCATGTATGTGCCTGCCTCGATCTGGTCCGGAATGATCGAATACGTGAAGTTGCCCGGAAGTACCGGAACACCAGTGATCTTGATAGTATCAGTACCTGCACCTTTGATGTGTGCACCCATTGAGTTCAGGAAGTTTGCAACGTCAACGATGTGGGGCTCTTTAGCCGCATTGATGATCTCTGTCTTACCCTGTGCCTTACATGCTGCGAGCATCGCGTTGATCGTGGCACCAACGCTGACTATATCAAGATAGATCCTCGCACCGTGTAAGGGATCAGCTTCGAGATTTACGATACCGCTGTTGATATCTGAAGGTCTGGCGCCCTTTGCACCCATGAGCTGGAAAGCTTTGAGATGAAGGTCGATAGGTCTCTGGCCGAAGTTACAGCCGCCAGGAAGTCTTATAGAAGCCTTGCCGCACCTGCCAAGAAGAGCACCCATGAGATAGTAGGAAGCACGGATCCTTGAAACGAGCGGGCCGGAAGCTTTATATGTATTGATGGTAGTGGCATCGATCCTGTATGTGTGATTGTCGATGGCATCAACTATAGCGCCGAGGGATCTCAACAGGTCAAACATGACATGAACGTCCAGGATATCCGGTACATTCTCCAATGTGCATACTCCGTCGACCATGATCGAAGCGGCAATAATACCAAGAGCGGCATTCTTGCTGCCGCTGATCTCGATATCACCTCTGAGCGGAGTACCGCCCTTTATCTCATAAGCATAGGTCTTCCCTACGCTGTTATTATTTTGATCCATCAAAACTCCAACAAATCACTTGCGCGAATCAGTCTCGTCAAGGATCTTCTTCAATGACGACTTGACTGCAACGTCACCTTTATCCTGACGGGGATCGCCTGCAGCGTCTGTCCCGTCACCTGTGACAGCACTCTTATTATTATACCTTTTCTGAGCATCAATTGGGTGAATTACGCGTTTTTCGCGAGATTCACGATTTATTTGCGATACTGTCTTCCTTTGTTCGGCACTTATCTGAACTACAGGCTGAGTCAAGAGTTTTCTTGCCTCTTCTTTCGCAAGTAATCTTGCTTCTTCCTGAGCCTGAGCCTCTGCATCGGTCATCTGCTGAACCTGATAGTTTTGGTCAGAAACTTCCTGCTGTGCTGCCTGCATCGGATGGATCTGAACATTCTGTGCCTGAACTGCTTCAGGTGCCGACTGTATCTCAGGCTGAACGGCAGGTTCTTCTGCCACGGAAGGCTCCTGCGGGATGATCTTCTCCAAAGGTATTGAAAGCTGCTCGCTCATAGGCGGCATCTGCTGTTCTGTTGCGCTTATCTGAACTTCCTCTATCGTTGTCTCTTTAGCACTCTCGCTCTCAAGACCTGTAACGGGACCGTCCATCTCCTCTTCGAAATCTTCGACATAGAGAAGTTCTTCCTTCAGTTTCTCAAATCTCTCGTTACCGAAAGATGAAAGCAGCTTTGCCAGAGCCTTGTCTCTTGCGGCTACTTCGGGTTCGGGGATCAGTTCGTATTCGTCGACGACACTCTCAAGATCCTTATAACCAAGCGATCTTACGGCCTCACACTCCTGGAGTCCGAGGAAATATGCAGCTGCCCTGTTAAGCGGCTTATCACTAATGATGCCGGCTTTTGCGTCACTGTATGCGGCATCGAAAACCGTCTTTCCGGTAGGAAGGCTGAAGATAAATGTCGCGCCCTGGCCGAATGTTGAGGTAACGCTGATAACACCGTCGTGCATATCGGCGATCTCCTTGGCAATGGCAAGTCCTATTCCTGAGCCGCCAACTTCCCTGTTGCCTGAGTTATCGACTCTGTAGAACCTCTCGAAAAGATGGTCTATATCTTTTGCGGGGATTCCTCTTCCGTTATCGTCAACCTGGACTGCAACTCTGTCATCAATAACGGAAATGCTTATGTGTATCTGGTTCGGTACTGTCTTGCCTTCAAAACCTATATACTTGATCGCATTGGTAAGAAGGTTGACAATCGTCCTTATGATCAGCTTCGAATTACCGTAAAGCAGCGGATAAGATCCTTCCTCCGGCAACGTGAAAATGACATTCCCGGCACCCGGATAATCCTGGACATTGGAATATGCAGCAGATACCGCATCCCTGATATCGAAGATCTCCATCCTGCTTGTATGTGAACATTGCGAGAGAACAAGGAAGTCATTAACGATATCCTGCATCCTGACAGTATTCTCTTCGATCCTTCCGCTCCATGTGATGAGTTCATCTCTTGTGGGACCATTGCCTTCCTGGCAGGATCTCTTGATCGAGAAAACAGAACTCTTGATCGATGTCAGCGGAGTCTTAAGCTCATGTGAGACATTTGCAGCGAGATCCTTCTGACGTCTCTCGTCATCCTTGATCTGTGTGATGTCATCTACGATAACGATATTGAGTTCCTCGTTACCGAAAAACTTAGAATCTGCCTGCGCCGGTCTTCTGATTATCTTGATCTCATAAATCCTTCTGTTGTTGATATAGTTGACTCTGATAAGGTTGACGCCATTTTCAAGGCTCAGTATATAATTCGACTTGAGCTGGTTGCCGTTGTCGAAAGTCTCAAGGAAATTATTGAGTGTCTTGGGAAGTCCGCCCTTTAGAAAATCAGGAAGCCTGAAGATCGTCTCGTTACAGAAGAGCGCTCCCTGTGAATCGTAAACTGCAATGCCAAGTCCGACAGTATCTAGTACCGCCTTCTGGATCATCTTGTCACGCTCCAGGTTGTCGATATTACCGGTAACGGATGATCTTAAGGTCGTGTTGCCGATAAGATACCCGGCAATAACTCCCAAAAGGATCAATATCAAAGCAAGAACCACTAAAATAACGGGGTTCTTTAATGCCTGTTCAAATATAGAAATGGAAATCAGAGTATTCAAAATTAATCCAGATCATTAGGGAAGAAATAGCCGAAGCCTCTTCTCGTGAGTATGTACTTAAAATTCTTCTGGTCAGGTTCGATCTTCTGTCTTGTACGCTTGATCGTAACATCGACTGTTCTCTCGTCACCTAAGAAATCGAACTTCCAGACCTGCTTCAAAAGCTCTGATCTGGAGCAAACTCTGCCCATATTCTGCTCAAGATACTGCAGAAGCTGGAACTCTCTGTTGGTAAGATCACAGGACTCTTCATGCTTGAATGCCTGCATAACATCGCCGTCGATGATGAGCTCACCGCCGCAATACTCATGTCTGTTGCCTTCGGCGCCATGAGACTTATTGCTGTACTCGGTACGTCTGATCATGGCTCTGAGTTTCTCGACCAGAATCATTGGTTCATAGGGCTTGCTTACATAGTCATCAGCACCCGCGCGCAAAGCCTCAACCTGGTATTGTGAGAGATCGCCCTTACCTGTAAGGAATAAAACGGGTGTCTTATAACCCTGATCTCTGTAATCCTTAATAAACTGCATTCCGCTGTAACCGGGCATCATCCAGTCGAGAATGATCACATCGGGTCTTTCGATGTCTGCAAGTTCAAATCCTTTCTTTCCGTCGGTAGCGGTAATCACATTAAACTCAAAGGATTTGAGCATGTCGGCTGTAGAATCGACTACAGCTTTATCGTCATCGATTATCAGGATTTTTGCCATATTCACACCTCACAATTGGAACACAAAAAATCAATATACCTTGTATTTTACCAATAATCGATTTTATGTAAATTGTAATATTACATTTTTATGGACTATTTTTTTCAAAGTATTACAAATGAAAAGTCCCTCCGCGTTTAGCGCGAAGGGACTTATATAATCCGGCAGCAATCTATCTTCCCGGGCCGTTACCAGCCAAGTATTGTCGACGCCAGTGAGCTTAACTTCTGTGTTCGGAATGGGAACAGGTGTGGCCTCACCGCAATCACCACCGGAATGGTTGA
>Ga0326512_10002270_pt1 | contig 14242 bp, 17 predicted proteins | sample 1_2617_0518_D_FD_203652 | JGI IMG/M metagenome (GOLD analysis project Ga0326512, IMG submission 203652) | Bovine rumen microbial communities from UC Davis, California, United States - 1_2617_0518 | ecosystem: Host-associated > Mammals > Digestive system > Stomach > Rumen | place: USA... | reverse complement strand
CTGCGGGGCAAAAGCCTGTTGAAAAAGTTATGGTTGCAGAAGTAGATAATGATGTAATTAGTGAAATTGAAAACATGGTTTTAAATGATGATTGATAAAAATATAAATGGTGCTCGGTGGCGAGTATAAACTTATGATATAAAAGGGGATAAAATGACAAGACAACAGGCAGTTAATTTTTTGATAACAAAACCTGTTAAATATGCTCATATGTTGGGGTTTACAAAATTAAAGAATTTCCACAATATATGGATAAAAGAAATGTTGCAAAGCAAGAGTGATAAGACACTACAAGGCAGTCGCGGAACGTACAAAACTACTTGTGTGTCAGTTGCTCTTGCTTTGATTATTATATTGTTGCCGAATAAAAGAACCATGTTCATGAGAAAAACGGATAACGATATAAAAGAGGTAATAAAACAGGTTCAGAAGATATTACAAGACCCGCATACTCAATATTTTGTGCAATGTATTTATGGAGTGCAATTAAAATTAACAGTACAATCAGCAACGGAAATAAGCACTAACCTAACCACAGATATTAAAGGTACTTCTCAATTGGTTGGTATGGGTATGGGTGCGTCATTGACAGGCAAGCATTTTGATTACATTTTTACGGATGATATTGTCAATGTAAAAGATAGAATATCAAAGGCAGAGAGAGATAATACCAAGATCATCTATCAAGAGTTGCAGAACATCAAAAACAGGGGCGGTAGGATATTCAATACAGGCACGCCGTGGCACCGAGACGATGCATTTTCTATCATGCCCGAACCCGAAAAGTGGGATTGTTACAGAGAAGAAGTAAGGGAAGTAATTACTGAAGAAGAATTAGCCGAGATCAAGTCAAAAATGCTACCCTCATTGTTTGCGGCTAATTATGAACTAAGGCACATAGCAAGTGAAGATGTAATCTTTACAGACCCGATAACAGGCGGCGACCCTGCAATGTGCGAACAGGGCATGGCACATGTAGATGCGGCTTTTGATGGAGAGGATTTTACTGCATTTACAATCATGAAAAAGCATGATGGAAAGTATTATGTACTTGGCAAGTGTTGGAGAAAACACGTTGAGAAGTGTTATCCCGATATAATCAAATATTACAATGCCTTTATGTGTGGCAAGATGCCAATAGAAGATAATGGAGATAAGGGCTTTGTGGCAAGGGATTTGAAGAAGCAGGGATTAAGGGCGTATACTTATCATGAAAGCATGAACAAGCATATCAAGATAACCACGTATTTGTTGAAGATATGGAAAGATGTAATTTTTGTAGATGGCACTGATGAAGATTATATAAATCAGATATGCGACTACAACGAAGAAGCAGAACATGATGATTGTCCCGATAGCTGTTCAAGCTTAGCAAGGTTGCTGATTAACAAGAGTGATAAAGAATATCATTCAATTCTAACGCAAGGGGGAAGGTATGCTGACCTATAATGATTTAATCGAGTTAGGTGAAGATGAAGAAGAGCGCAAGGATTTTATTTTTAGGGCAATTGCTGACCACAAGGCAACGGATGAGTATAAAATAGCGCATGATGCTGAATTATACATGAAGACGTTGAACCCTACTATCATGGCATACAAGAAGCTTTTGTATACATTAAGCGGTGAAGCAGTGCCCGATAATTTCAGTGCTAATCACAAGTGTGCAAGCTCATTTTTTAAGCGTTTCGTCACACAAGAAAATCAATATTTGTTAGGTAATGGTGCTAACTTCGGGGATGAAAACACAAAGGCCTTGTTAGGAAGTGATTTCGATACACAGCTACAGAAAGCAGGAAGATCCGCTTTGATTGATGGGGTTTCATTTGCTTTTGTAAATCATGATCACATAGAAGTGTTCAAATATACTGAGTTTAAACCGCTTTGGGATGAAGAGGACGGAGCGCTAAAGGCAGGGATAAGATATTGGCAGGTAGCCGCTGACAAGCCGCTTAGAGCGACATTGTACGAATTAGACGGGTTTACAGAGTATATCAAGCGCAAGGGCGAAGATATGGAAGTTCTGAGTGACAAGAAACCATATCAGCAAGTAATATCGTATTCAGAAGTAGACGGGACACAGATTCTTGATGGTTATAATTACCCGACTTTCCCAATAGTGCCTCTGTGGGGGAATCCAGAGCATCAGAGCGAACTTATAACAATCAGAAGTCAGATAGACGCATATGATTTGATTAAAAGCGGATTCGCTAATGATCTTGATGATGCAAGTATGATTTATTGGACTATTTCCAACGCTGGCGGCATGGATGATGTAGACCTAGCACAGTTTATCGAGCGTATGAAAGTGGTAAAGGCGGCTACAGTAGGGGATGGAGATGCAAAAGCAGAAGCACACACGCTTGATGTGCCTTACCAATCACGTGAAGCTTATCTGACACGATTAGAAGCAGATATGTATAAAGATGCTATGGCACTTGATACGACGCAGATAGCCGCTGGACAGGTAACAGCAACACAGATTGAAGCCGCTTATGAGCCGTTGAATGAGAAGGCTGATATGTTTGAATATTGCGTGCAGGAATTTATACAAGGCGTTTTGCATGTTCTTGGCATAGAAGATAGCGCAACATTCGAAAGAAGTAAAGTGGCGAACAAGGCCGAGGAAATAAACGCGCTATTGAGTGCGGCAGACTATTTAAGTCAGGAATATATTACCAAAAAGCTTCTTACAATCCTTGGTGATATTGATTTGGTGGATGAAGTGATGAAGCAAATTGCAGATGAGTCAATGAACCGGATGAGCAAAGGCAATGGTGAAGATAATCTTCAAGAAAGTGAAGATAATTCACAAGAAAGCGAAGATAATCTTCAAGAAGAGGGTATAAATAATGAAATTGGATGATGGCTTTAAGGAATCCGAAAAGTTATTAAATCAGCTTGAAGAGGCTTTGCACAAGGAGTATGCACAGGCAGCAAAGGAAATGACCGAGAAGGTTGATAATTATTTTGCCAAGTTTAAGGCAGAAGATGAAAAGCAAAAAGCCAGATATGAAAAGGGTGAGATAACCAAAAAAGAATATACCGAGTGGCGGAAAAGGAAAATGCTTACTGGCAAGCGTTATACTCAAATGCGTGATACGCTTGCAAAGGATTTAACCAACACGGATTCTATCGCCATGAAAATGGTTGGTGACAAGATGCTTGATGTTTATGCCTTAAACATGAATTATGAAACATACAACATAGAGCATGAAACGAGGATCGACACATCATTTACGCTATACAACCATGATGCCGTTGAAAGATTGATTAAAGACAATCCGGAATTGTTACCACAGCCCAAAGTTGATATTGATAAATCTGAAAGATGGAACTTGCAACATCTGCAATCAGCCATAACACAGGGCATACTGCAAGGGGAAGCAATTCCCAAAATCGCCAAGAGGATGCAGAGAGTAACAAACATGGGGAGAAGCGCCGCTATTCGTAACGCAAGAACAGCTATGACCGGCGCACAAAATGGCGGCCGGCTTGATTCCATGAAAAGGGCGCAGGGACGTGGCATAGAGGTTAAAAAAGGGTGGCTTGCTACACTTGATGCAAGAACAAGAGATAGCCATGCGGTAATGGATGGGGAAGAAGTAGAGCTTGACGAAACTTTTTCTAATAAGCTAAGGTTTCCGGGGGATCCAAACGGTGCCCCAAGTGAAGTTTATAATTGCCGGTGTCGCATGGTGCATGTATTTCCAAAGTACAGAACCGATTGGAGCAACATGGAAAACCGCAACACTTCCAAGCTTGGTGATATGAGCTATGAGGAATGGAAAAACAAGCACAAGGAAAAATTTAACATTAAGATGAAATCAAAAACTAAGGAGCAACCACAGGATAAATATAAATATGTTGTTCCTAAAGTAAGTATTGTTGATGCTATAGGGCGTTTTACATCCGATAAATCCACAGAAATTAGAAAAGCCAGCAATGGGGAAGAAATATATGCAACTAAGTTTGATGTAAAGACTAAAACACGCACTCAAATTAACGTTACAGAAAAATATAAAAATGATGCAGAAGCTATAGAAGTATTTATATATGAATCCCCGAAGGTAAAAGAACCATTATATAGAGGGATTACAGTTGATGATAAAACCTTAGAACAATTTAAGGTTGGCGAAGTAATAAACCAAAAAGGGATATCATCATGGACTAAAGAACAAAAGACGGCAGATAATTTTGGACGTATTACCGAGAAAACACCCAACAAAGTGGTTTTTGTTGAAAAAGAAGGAACAGAAGCTGGAAGGGATATAACAGATATATCTTTAGCAAAATGGTATGATAAAAATGAAGTCATACAATCAGCATATACAGAGCAAGAAATTATAGAAATAAAAGAAAAAAATGGCATTACTTATATCTATGTCAAAGAGGTGAAGAATGGCAAGACTAATAGATCATAGTCAAGAGATCATAAATGCAAACAATGAAGCTATATATAATGCACTATACATAATTGGAGCAAAGGCCTCAGATTATGCCGCCGGAAAAGCACCGGTTGATACCGGCAGATTAAAAAATTCATTAACACATGAAGTTGCTATGAATGAAAAGGCGGTATATGTTGGCACAAATGTAGAATATGCACCATTCGTTGAATATGGGCATAGAACACCAAGCGGAAAAACTGTTGAGGCAAAGCCCTATTTAAAGCCTGCTATTCTTGACCACTTGGATGAATACAAGCAGATTTTGAAAGAAGAATTGAAAATGTAACTTTTTGTTAATCAATGTGTGGAAACATTGTAAAAATGCTATACTAAACATAGGTAGTAAAACAATCTAGGGTAGCACCCGTTAACAGCGAAAGGATTGTATGGATATTTTAAACATTTTAAAAAGTAACGTTAACGAAAGTGGTAATATCAGTTCCGAGAAATTTTCAGAAGTAGTAACTGCTATCAATAATGCTGTCGGTAAGGAATTTGTTGATAAAAAGCGCTACAACGAAAAACTTACAGAGATAGACGCATTAAAAGGGGAAAAGCAGAATGCCGAGGACAAGGCAACAGGCGCAGAAAAATGGAAAACCAAGTATGACGCATTGAAAGATGATTTTGAAGCGTATAAAAAGGATATTTCCGCAAAAGAAACAAAGGCATTAAGAGAAAATGCCTATAGAGAGCTTTTAAAAGAGGCGGGAGTTTCTGAAAAGCGCATTGCTGCGGTACTCAAAGTATCCGATTTTGATAGCCTTGAGATGGAAGATGATGGCAAGTTCAAGGATTCTGACAAGATTATTGAAAATATCAAAGAAGAGTGGGCTGATTTTATCACAACAACCGAAACACATGGAGCGAAAACAGCTACACCGCCCACAAGCACAGGCGGCAAAATGACCAAAGATGAAATCATGAAGATTAAAGACACATCAGAACGTCAGAAAGCCATAGCTGAAAATCACGAAGTGTTCGGATTCTAAACAAGTAGGAGGAGAAAATTTATGCCAGCAAAAGCAGGACTTACAAAACAAAATGATATTACAGTTGCCGCAAGAGAAGTGGATTTTGTCACAAGATTTGCGCAGAATTGGGAGGCATTAAGAGAGATTCTTGGAATCATGCGCCCTATCGAGAAGGCACCCGGAACAAAACTCACATCTTATATAGCATCCATGAAGTCTGAAGCACTTCAAGGTGGTGCAAGTGTTGGAGAGGGCGAGGAAATCCCTTACACAGAATTTCAGGTTGAGCCGGTTGCATATGCTGATGTAACACTTGAAAAGTATGCAAAGGCTGTTTCAATCGAGGCGGTTACAAAGTATGGTGCCGCTGTTGCCGTACAAAAGACAGATGAAGCCTTCCTTAACGAACTTCAGAATGTTGTTATGGGAAGATTCTATACTTTCCTTGCAACCGGTTCACTTACCGCTGTGGCAATATCATTCCAAATGGCTGTTGCAAAGTCAATTGGTCTTGTAAAGGATAAGTTTAAGAAGATGCACAAGAATGTAACCGGAGTTGTTACATGGGTTAATACACTTGATGCATATGAGTACCTTGGAGCCGCTAATCTTACTGTTCAAACACAGTTCGGCATTGATTATGTTGAAAACTTCATGGGCGCACAAATACTTATTCTTTCATCCGAGATTGCAAGAGGCGAGGTAATTTCAACACCGGTTGAAAATATCGACCTTTACTATGTAAATCCCAACAATTCAGATTTTGCACAGCTTGGACTTGTTTACACAACCGATGGCGAAACAAACCTTATCGGATTCCATGCAAATGGCGATTATTCACATGCTGTTGGTGAGAGTTTTGCACTTATGGGCATGGCTCTTTGGGCTGAATTCCTTGATGGAATTTCAGTTGTTTCCGTTGGTACGGAATCATTTACCGCTGTTTCTAATCCAACCGGCAATCCAAGCGCACAAATGTGGTATGAGAAGGATTCTAATAATAATTACTTCAGAACAACAGATACTACAGTTGTTTCCGGTAAGACCTATTACACAAGAACTGTTGAAAATCCAGGAGCATGATAAATGTATAAGGTTATTAAGTATTTCACGGATTTACAAGATAATAACCATGCTTACAAAGTGGGGGATGTATTCCCCCACGATGGCATGAAAGTTTCTGAAATGAGGCTTAAGGAGTTATCAACCGATGCAAATAGGCGGCATGTGCCACTTATTGAGAAGGTGGAAATTGTAGAAAATGAAGCCGGTGAAACAGAAGTAAAAGCCAAAGAGCCGGTTGAAGGTTTTATGAATCCGCCGGAAAACCCTATTGAGGAAGAAGATGCCGAAAAGCCAAAGAAGAGAAGGGGAAGGCCAAGAAATGATGCTGAATGAGCTTTGCATGGAAATTAAAAATTTCTTTGATAAAGGGCAGCCTAAGATTTTTGGCGAGATCGTTATTAAGGATAGCAAGATTGAAAATGAAGCATTCCTAAGAGCAATCAAGCCAAATCAGTATTTTAGGGTTGCAGGTTCAGCATTCAATGATGGAGTTTACCGCTATGATGAAGAGCTTGTATTAGAAGATGAAACTTTTAGAGGTTCGATATGGCTTATGGCAGTGCCTAAAGCGGTCATAGAGCTTGCGAAAGATATTGAGAAGTGGATAAACGATTATAGCACCGTGAATTCACCTTATCAGTCGGAGTCTTTCGGGGGTTATTCATATTCTAAAGCAAGCGGATCAAAAGGCGGTGCTATAACTTGGCAGGATGCTTTTTCTAAGCGCTTGAATATGTATCGGAGAATCAGAATATGAGCCTTATTGATGATTTTACAAGTAAATGTGTGATGCAGGATAGGGTTACAGTTCCCGATGGTTATGGCGGTTTTAAACCTAGTTGGGTAGATGGTGCGGTATTTGATGCGGCTATAACATTAGATACCTCTATGCAAGCGAGAACAGCCGAACAGCAAGGGGTAACAGCCTTGTATACTGTCACAACAAAGAAAAACATCAATTTGCAGTACCATGATGTATTCAAGAGAAAATCCGATAACAAGATATTCCGAGTAACAAGTGATGGTGACGATAAGTCAACACCGATAAGCGCTAATTTGAATATGCGGCAAGTATCAGCAGAGGAATGGAGTTTACCACAGGAGCAGTCATGACAAAAGGGCAAGCAATACAGTATTTTTGGGAAAGTTTTGGATTAACTGCATATGATGAAAACACAGTTCCCGATGATGCAAAACTGCCATATATCACATATTCGGTTGAAACTGATAGTATAGGCAATACAGTAATGAGCAATACATCATTATGGTATCGTTCATATTCATGGAAAGAGATTTCCGAAAAAGCCGAAGAAATAGCGCAAGCAATCGTCAGAATGTACCCACCAAGCATTAAAATAGATGGTGGAAGATTGTACATAACCAAAGGCACACCTTTTTCACAGCGCATGAAAGATGAAAGTGATGATGCAGTAAGGCGTATATTATTAAACATTAACTATGAATTTTTAACAGAATACTAAGGGGGTAAAAAATGGGTAGATTTACAGTAATTCCCGAAAATACTTTTTCAGCACTCCAACTTGATGCAGGTGTACTCCTCAAAAACTTTGACCCTGCTAACCCAACAATTGCAGATGCTGATATCATTTGTGCAACAACAGGCGGTGTTAACCCTGTTTGCAAGCCTACATTTTCCGATTTTGGCGAAGATGTAGACAACGTGCCAAACAATATGAAGGAATTTAAACACCTTGACGGATGGGAGTGTTCAATTTCCACTACATCACTCGGCACATCACCCGAACTTATCAAGCTTGCACTTGGTTGCGCAGACATTGATGGAACAGATACAAGCAAGATCATTCCAAGAATGGATTTAAAGCAGACAGATTTTAGCGATATTTGGTGGGTAGGTGATAGAGCAGATGGCGGATTCGTAGCAGTTCAGCTTAAGAATGCACTTTCAACAGAAGGTTTCTCACTACAGACAACAAAGAATGGTAAGGGACAGATAGCACTTAATATAATCGGTCACGTTTCTATCAGCGCACAGAAGGAAGTGCCAATGGTATTTTATAGCGCAGACCCGGAAAAAACAGGAGCGTAAAATATGAAGAATTTAGCAACTTGCAAACCAAGTGAATTTATCGCACAGACAGCAAAAATCAAAAATGCTGTCAAAAATTGGGTTGAAGTAATCGACCTTATGAAGATCAGAAGCATTCAGCCTGTTTATAAGCCTTATCCGATTGATGCTACAGCAGAAGAAAGAGTATTGATCGCCAAGGAAAACGCAGAATTGAAGCAAAAGCAGTTAGTCGAAAACCTTAACAAGATTTTTGATAACATGCTTGTACTTCACCCTAAGGAAACGCTTGATGTTTTGGCGCTGTGTTGCTTTGTAGAGCCAAGCGAAGTAGATAACTACACAATGGACGAATACATGGAATGCATCATGGAAATGCTCCAGAACAAGAGTGTAGTAAATTTTTTCTCATTATTGGCTCATCTTCAGACTCCTGTGAAGAATATCTGAATAGCTTAGAAAGTTTGAATTTTGAACTTTTGGAGCTTTTAGGGATAGGCTATGTAATCGAACATTACATGGCCTATTTTAAGAAAAGGCAAGAAGAGAAAGCATACAAGATGTATGTAACAGAATCGTTAAGGCTAATCGGAGAAAATACGGCAAAATATAGCGGAGGTAGTTACATACAGATGAAATATGCAGATATGATTGAGCCAAAGAAAGAAGAAACAAGAACAGCAAACGAGGTCATTTTGAATCTGAAAGACAAGTTAAGGAGTCTAAATGGGTAATGTAGTTTTTGAATTATTCGCCAAGCTGGGATTAGATTCAAGTGAATATGAAAATGGATTAGGTAAAGCCAAGACAGCAGCTGATTCTGTAATGGACGTAATCGGCAAAGGTTTTAAAATCGGAGCGGCGGCAATTGGAGCGGCTACAACAGCAGTTGGCGCTTTTGGAATGCAATCCATTAAAAGCTACGCCAATTACGAACAGCTTGTAGGTGGTGTAGATAAGCTTTATGGCAATGCATCAAAGAAACTTCAAGAATATGCTAACGAAGCCTATAAAACCGCAGGAATGAACGCTAATGAGTACATGGAAACTGCAACACAGTTTAGTGCTTCACTTATTAGCTCTTTGGGCGGTGATGTAAATAAAGCCGCTGACATGACAGATGTTGCTATGAGGGCAATGAGCGACAATGTTAACGTGTTCGGTTCAAATTTTGAGGACGTGTCCAACGCTTTTAAAGGTTTCGCTCGTGAAAATTATACGATGTTAGATAACTTAAAACTGGGTAAAACATGCCAAGTTGCCTAGTATAAACCTCGTGAAAACGGTGAAAACCCTTTGATTAGGGCGATACCGTGCGAAGCGCCATTGATGCAGATATTTTCCTTTTATGCTATAATATTAAAGTAGCAAAAACCTATAAAAAAGGAAGGTGTCGCAAATGTGGAAAAAAATTGATGGTTACAACTACTCGATCAATGAGGATGGAGAGGTTAGGAACGACAGAAACGGATGTATAAAGTCAACGTACGTAAACATGCATAACGGGTATAGGTACGTGGATTTGTACGAAAATGGGAAATCACGAAAAAGACCAATTCACAGACTTTTGGCAGAGTGTTTTATTCCTAACCCAGAAAACAAACCAACAGTAGACCACAAAAACGGTAACAGACTAGACAATTCCTTGAGTAATTTGCGATGGGCGACTTATTCAGAGCAAAACTCACGGTTTAACACATACGGAGTTAGAAGCGAAAAAATCCGAGTCATTCATGAGTCTGGCAATGATATGGTATTTAATTCCATTACGGATGTGGCAAAATATTTTGATTGCACGATAGGAAACATATCATTAAGGCTAAAGGAAGGTACATTCGGGAGAAGAGGAAAAACTAGATATTATCGTTTTGAATATGTCAATGGTGAACGTGTAACGACTACCAAAAGCACACCAAACAAAGGTGGAAGCGAGTAGGGTACATCCAAGCGGATGGAAGTGCGAGGGTTTAGCGAAAGCTATTCAAGAGATAGTCTAATCTATACGAATATATAAAGGTATAGCAGTTCATAAGAGAACGCACATAGCCTAGCGAACTATGTGGAATTAAAAATGTACAGTGGCAGTAAAGAAGGTATGTTAGCGTTAATAGCAGATGCTAACGAGTATAGGGCATCAATTGGCGAAAGCTCTGATTTAACAATTGATAGCTTCGCAGATATCATAACAGCTATTGAGAGTGTACAAGAAGCGCAGGGCATAGCAGGTACAACAGGCAATGAAGCCATGAAAACCCTTGAAGGTTCAGCAACCGCAACGAAAGCAGCATGGGAGAATGTTATAACGGCTATTTCGGGCGGTGGCGATTTAAGCGCTGCAATGAACAGCCTTATAACATCTGTTTTTGGCGAAGCAGAGGGCGAGGGACTATTAAATCAGATAATTCCAAGGATTGAAACCACAATGGAAGGAATAGGAAGTTTTATTGCTTCTGCCGCACCTTATATCACCGAGAAAATCCCCGAATTGATTGCCGCTATTGTTCCAAGCATGATAAGCGCAGGATTAGAAGCACTATCAACAGTAGGGGAGACAATAATTAACACAGTTCCTGCCTTGATGGGTTCGATTTTCAGTGAAATAGACAGTGCTATAAGTAATTCAAGCTTTGGTGGAGCATGGGATAGCATTAAAACGTCAATATCAACGGCAATAGAGGGAATAAGCGGATCATTTGATAAGTTAAAAGAAGCACTTTCACCGATTACAGATGCTGTAGGTGGCGTAATTGAGAAATTCCAAGAGTGGATTGAAAGCGGTGATGCTTTAAATGCGGCTACAGAGCTACTCAATGGAGGAATTGAGCTAGTAAGTGGGGCTATAAGCCTGCTTATAGAGGGTTTAGCATCAGTAGTTGACTATGGTGTGCAGTTTGCTGAATGGCTTACAAGCGGTTCAGATGGTGCAGATCTTTTCTTGGCAGTGTTAACAGGAATAGCAACAGCCGTAGGGCTTGTAACAGCCAACATGGCGGCTCATGCAATAGCGGCAGGAGCTTACCAAGTGGCTATGATGGCTGTTGAAGGCGTTACTAACCTTGTAGCAGGAGCACAGGCGGCTTTGAATGCGGTAATGTCGGCTAATCCTATTGGAATTGTTGTAACAGCTGTAGCAGCTCTTGCAGCAGGGCTTATATACCTTTGGAATACATCGGAGGGATTTAGAGCAGTTGTGTCATCGCTTTTTCAATTTGTGAGCACTGCCATAACCGCAGTTGTCAACTTTTTTGCGGAACTTCCGGGGAAAATTGCGTCATTCCTTGGCAATATAATTTCAAATGTAGCTTCGTGGGGTGGTAATCTTGTTTCCAATATGGGTTCAGCAGCTAGCAGTGCCATAACCGCAGTTGTCAACTTTTTTGTTTCACTGCCGGGGAAAATTGCGTCTTTCTTAGCGAATATCATTTCAAATGTAGCTTCGTGGGCTGCAAACCTTATCAGCAACATGAGCACAGGGGCAAGCAATGCTATCAATGCCGTGATTAATTTCTTTACTTCACTGCCGGGACAGATAGCAAGCTTTTTTGCAACAATTATAAGCAATGTTTCAGCATGGGCAGGTAATCTGCTGTCTGGAATGAGCAATGCCGCAAGTTCTGCCATAAATGCTGTTGTTACTTTTTTCACCGGCCTTCCCGGAAAAATCTGGGATTTCCTTGTAAAAATCGTAACCGATATCGGTACATGGGGCGGTGACATGCTAAAGAGCGCAACAGATGCCGTATCAGATGTAGTAAAAGGAATTATTGATGCTTTTAAAGATTTGCCATCTAAAATGTTGGATATTGGAAAGAACCTGATAAAGGGACTTTGGGACGGAATTACGTCAGTCACAGACTGGATCATTGATAAAATTGGCGGATTTACAAATTCTGTTTTAAAGGCCATTAAGGGATTCTTCGGTATTCATTCACCGTCAAGGGTTATGAGGGATCAAGTCGGCAAATTTCTTGCTCTTGGTATTGAGGCCGGCTTTGAACAAAACCTTGATGGGGAAAGAATGGCGAAGGTAGCAGGTAAAGCGGTTGGAGAAGTTCAGAAGGCGCTTGATCCACTTTCTGAGTCCCTAGGAACGTTTGATGCATCGGCTATGGTTAAATCTTCAATTGATGATTTGACCGTCAAAGCAGAGGGAAATGAAACCCGTCAAAGGATGCTTGATGAATTAGCAGCTCTCATGGCAGATCAGAACGCAAAATTAGGAGAAATTCTTGACCTTCTCGGAGAAGGAGTAGAACTCAACTACAACAAGCGGCAGCTCGGGAGATTAGTAAAAGAGGTAGCTTATGTATGAGCAAATAAGATACACAAACCATCATAATAAAGAAATAACCATAGGTGATGGGGAAGGGATTTATATTAATTCCAATGACCTTAGAGATTACAGTTGGGATTATAAAACAGGAAATAATAAAATCAAATCTTTCTACAAAAAGATAGAAAAAAAGAGCCTTCCCCTTGTAATCATGGCAAAAACTGAGCAGAGAGCTACGCAGATCAAAAACATGCTTATGAATTATGCTGATGAGGACATTGAAGCTCAGGAGTATGGCAAAATTTGGGTTGGAGACTACTACCTTTTGGGGTATATTACAGAATCAAAAAAGACTGACTACAACATACAGGCGAATTTTATAAAAATAAATCTGAAATTTGTTACTGATCAGCCTTTTTGGACAAGAGACCTTGAAGTTACATTTAGGGCCAAAAACCTTGCATCTAGAGGGGGATTTGATTTTCCTCATGATTATGGCTATGACTTCTGGGAAACAGGGATGGAGTATGTGGTAAATGATTTTTATAGTCCTTCTAATTTCCGAATGATAATTTATGGTTATGTTGAATCAATTGATATCAATATTGGAGGGAATATCTATAACATCAATAAATCCATACCTCAAGGGGAGTATGCAGTTATAGATTCAAGGCAAAAGAAAGCATATATACATAAAGCAAATGGTGAAAAAGAATCAATATTCCATTATCGTAATCGGCAATATGACCTTTTCCGTAAAATCCCTGTCGGAAAGAATTTTTTTGTACGTAGTGGAAATGTTGACATCACTTTTTATGATGAGAGGAGCGAGCCAATTTGGACGTAATATATACGGACAGTGAGGGCAAAGATATTGGTGTTTTGAATGCTTTTACTTTTGACCTTGCCTATGGAACTGAAGAAAACACTTTCGAACTCACCTTAGATGCAAAAATTAACGAATGCACAGCTGGAAGTTATGTCTATGTGGATCGTACAGAGTATGGGGGGATTGTTGATAATATTACTGTAGATTCCAAGAAGGGCGAAATTGTTTATTCTGGGCGAACATGGCACGGAATCTTGAATAGTAAGGTGGTGCAGCCTGACAGCGGCCAAGATTACTATATTGTTTCAGGAGAAGCAAACGCAGTAATAGATTCTTTGCTCACAAAACTTGGGCTTACTTCACTTTTTAAAGCTTCATCCGCGGTAAGTCCTGTTACTATCAATAATTATCAATTTTATCGGTATTGTTACGCTTATGATGGCCTTTTGGCAATGCTCAATGACTATGATGCGAAATTGCTATTTTCTTATGATGGTGAAAAGGTTGAACTGTCGGTAGTTCCTGCCGGAGATTATACAGAATTTGATTATAACACTTCGGAATTTGAATTTACTGTAGAGCAGTATTTTAAACCTATAAATCATC
>Ga0326512_10002269_pt1 | contig 14246 bp, 20 predicted proteins | sample 1_2617_0518_D_FD_203652 | JGI IMG/M metagenome (GOLD analysis project Ga0326512, IMG submission 203652) | Bovine rumen microbial communities from UC Davis, California, United States - 1_2617_0518 | ecosystem: Host-associated > Mammals > Digestive system > Stomach > Rumen | place: USA... | reverse complement strand
TGTTTTGACTTTCGGCTCGTTAACCTTTTTGTTCTTCGGCACAAGCCACCCAAGCACATTGTTATAGTTCGGATAAGTATATTCTCTTACACTGCCATTGCCATCATAATTCTGCTCTGCCACCTTGATTGTGTGTTCGGTTGCGCCCAACACCACCGCAATATGCCCTGCGTAATCGTTGCGCTCTTTTGCCCATACAATCACATCGCCCTTGTTCGGGTGATTTGTCTTGCCGTTTGCAATGCGGTTAAAATTGTTTTTGATGTTCGGGTAATTATTGTATTCAGTGTAGCATTGATAAGCATAGTACGGACCGACAAAAGCGTTTTTAATGCCGAGAACATCTCTTGCATAGGCATTTACATAATCCACACACTGTTTTCCATAAGCGCCGTCATAGTCCACGCCGTTTTTGTATTTTGTTATAAATGCATCAAGTGTCATTGTTTTCACCTCGTTTAACTTGCAGACCTTTTCCTTAATCTAACGAAAATGGTCTTTTTTACTTTATTTACGCCAAAATTTAACTTGCAGACTTATTTATGCTCCATTTCTTCAAATTCATCAAGGTGTTTCTTGTAATCATCAGCCTTGATTGCGTTGTGCGTGAATGAGTTATTCTTCCACCAAGCCCACAATGTACTGCCGATAGTGACCGCAAGCGTGACTATTTGTGCAATGTCGCTCTCGTATAGCGGAATAGTGTCCTTTCCGCAAATTGCCAAAATTTGATTGATTAGTGCCACTGCAAGCACTACCGTTCTAATGATTGTTTCCGTTTTCATTTTCATTCTCCTTTCGGCTCTGTTGGCAGAGCCATGATTTCTTCGTATACATCTGTCATTGTTCCGTTACCGCCCAAATCGTGATAAGCTTTGTATGCCTTTTCCACGGCATCTTTGCCGTATATCGGGCAGTAACCTTTCTTCTTATACTTATCATGATAAGCAATTAAATCCGCACGCAAGCAAGACAGAATACCATTTGCCACCGCTTTTATTTTTCGCTTAATTGTTACTGTATAAGTAATTGCACCCGATACAAGTGCCGATATAACTGCCGTAAGGATGATTTTTGTTACTTCGCTCATTCTTCTACCTCAATGTCTGTTTCTGTGTACTCACGCCCAAAACCGTCTGGGTCAATCGCTTCACCGTACTGCACACCTTCACGCTCAATCATTAAGCCGCTGTCGGAATATGTTTTGACGAATTGTCTGCCGTTGATTTCTATTTCTTCTTTTATAATCATTCGTATATGCTCCCCTCTATCGGTAAGAATGTAGTGCTTTCAAGTGCGCTCCAATTTGTTGCGTTTTGATATTGACTTAACAACGCTTGCGGAACATACACCGTGCCGCCTGTGCCGTTGCGGAATGGTGTGTTATTAAAAGTTGTGACACCGTACATCGACCAAACATGATTTGCTCGCAATATCAATGTGTCAAACGAGGCATCATTGGTAAACACAGCATTGTTGAAACCTCTGCTATCACCATCTATATCAACGATTTTAAGTTTTGGGCAATTTGCGAATAATTGTTGTGCAAATGTCCCACTTGAATTTTTAATCACAACTTTTTCGAGGTTCGGTTGCTGTGAGAAAACGGTATTGTGGTTGTAGTAATAAACAGGTTCCACTATCACAAGTTCCACCAATTCATTATTTAACAATTTTACAAGTTCACTCGGCACATCAACACTTGCACTCGCATAGTCCGTCACATCATAAGTGCCGTTCTGCGTGATTGCAATCTGCCCTGTCGGTGTAATGCCTGTTTGAATATCGCTGATTTTTTCCGCAACCTCGCTAAAATCCTCGGCTTGTGTACTGCCTTTGTCGACCAACTCCGTGTTGATTGCGGTCAGTTCATCATCAAGCGTGCTTTCCACATCTTCAAGCCAGTTAATGTTTGCCCCTAACTTTGCACCAATTCTTGTGAATGAAGCCTTAATCGCATTGACTTTGTTCGTGATTGCGGTTTTTATTTTATTGGTTTGCGCAATGTATGCGCTCTCGCTTAATAAATTAATCATACAACTGTCCACCCCTTTGTTTGGGTGATAAAGTCATAAAGATTGACAGTGCCCTCATTATCTTGCGTGAACACTCCGTCTGTGACCGTTCCCATAAGTGTGTTTAATCTTGACTGCACGGTTGAAGATGAAAATTTAATATTCCCTGTCGAGCCTGACCCTGTCTTACGCTTCAATGCGTTACCTATTGATACTAAACTTTCATCAATCAACTCTCCGCTGAAAATCGCTGTTCCAGTTGTCGCTTTGATTACATTTGGAGGAAAAATTACAGAGGTCAAATTATCATTATCGAGGTTGAACACGCCAACCATTATTGCCAACGGTAATTTTTTGAACACAATATTTTCTACACTTGACGCTGATGCAAATTCGTTAAGTGTTAGCGGAGAAGTACCAAGCGCAGTTATTGTTGCAGATTTAATGTTGGTGGTAAAATCAAGCATATCTGGCGCAAAAGTTATGACCGTAACATCTATCGTTTCTGGCAATTTTTCGTTAGAAAAACTAACGCCTCTGGCGTGCGCCAATAACCCACTGCCAAAACCGTTTATTGCTTCGACAATCTCATCAGTTTGGTCTACGAATATTTCCTCACTCACCAAATTTAATACATTACTCATTTGTCTGTACCTCCGTTAAAATTAATACAGGTTTACCGCTTTGCATTCCGAATTGAACATAGTAGTTTTTACCGTCCGTTCCTGTTACTATCGTTCGGTCTTGCAAGCCCAAATCTGCGCTTGTTTTGTTACCAATCAGCGTTGTTCCGTTTACGCTCGGTTTGTTTGTTAAATCGTCATAGTCCGATGTTCCACCACCGCCTTGAATGTCAATGTTGCCCGAACCGAGCAGGCTTAAATTGTTAATGGTTTTGATGTTTTCACCGCTTACGAGTGTATCTTGTTTGTCTGCAAGCATCTCACGAACTATTTGAATATATCTTTCAAAATCCGTTTGAGGGATTTCTGCTGTTGTTTCTGGTCTAAAAGAACCTTGTGTGATATAAGTAAAAACAGGTGTCGGGTCATATTGCAGACTTTTTTCATCATTAGTAAGTTTATACCCATACACGCCAATAACGCCTTTGCCGGGTTTTTCAAAAGGCGGAATATAACACTCGCCATTAATCACTGCTTGCTGCTTTGTTTCATCACCAACGGTAAACAAAGCAATAATCTCATCAACATTTAGCCATTCTTCCGAGAAGTTAAACATTGCTTTTTCAACATTTATTTCTTCTGTGTTGATTTGCCCTGTTTCCGCTAAAGTGATTGTCTTTGTGGTTACATTTAATATCATAATGCTTCTCCTATTGCTATCCAATCTACACTCAAATTGCCGCTTGTAGTCCTCATTGCGCATAAACTAAACCCTGTTGCCGATGCATTATAATGCTTTGCATCACAAAAAAAGTTTGCATTACTCGCAATCGGAGATACGGTTATTTTTGGAATGGTTCCAGGCAAAAACACCGGCTTTTTTCCCGCTTCAGAACCGATAAAATTAATCGTCTTTGTTTCAGATTGTACATTAGCACTTAAATTAGAAAATGTATATGTGCCTGTAATAACAAGCATATTCCCGGATTTCCAATATCTTTGATTTGTTGAGTCATTGTTACCCGAACTATTCCATTTAGTTATTTCTGCATTTTTTGAGGATAAAAAACTGCACTCAACAGTCCCGTTAGGTTGCACGCCAAAAAGATAATTAGAAGTTGGCGTCCCTTGAGAGTCTGATTGAAAGATTTGCAAAAGATAATTTGCGTTTGAACTTCCATTGTAACTGTCAATCGCAAAAGTTACATATTTTGTTAATCCAGCTTCTTCGTATGAGAATGTTTTTGAAATTCCTTCATGTTCTTCTTGCCCTTGTTCCCATTTTCCTATATTCCAACCACCGATTTTTCCGTTTGCTATATCGCAAAATATGCCGCTTAATGTTCCTACTTTTATATCGTTAGCATTAACAACATATTTATTTAATGTGCTGTCATAAGCAATTGCAAAATCCGTATATCCGTTTTGCCCTCCGCTAATTCCTTCTGTAGAAAAGCCCATACCAGAGTAGTTCATCTTAATAACTAATCCCGTATTCCAATCAGAGCCGCCCGGATTTACAGCAGGGTATTGACTTATAATCAAAGTATCGGGTAGTCCATCCCCTATATACCACACATCGTTTGTGCTGTCGTATTCTAAATCTACTAACTGCGCATTGCCATCTAAAGTTCTATTTATTGCATTTGTGTTTTCAGATACTCTTTCCGCTAAATCGTTAGCCTGCTGCAACGCTCTTTGTGATGCCGAGGATGCCTTTCTCGCGGTTATTGCGGCATAGGTTGATATATCATAACCCTCTGTGTAGTTATCTTCTTCTATAGATTTACATTCTATTTTTTGTTTAAGTCCACCGTCAAATGTGATGAGACTTGAAAGAGGGAAAATGGTATATGTGTTTGAATTTATTTCAACATTCTGTTTTAGATATTCGCTTACCCACAAAACACCGAATGTATCAATGCTACAATCATAAAAATCTGTTGCGGAAACAAAAGGTAATAGATTGTTTGCAATAGTCTGTGCGTTAGAATTTGAAACAAACGGATTGTTTGAGATAGAGAGCGTTAAATTTGAGTTTGTGTATTCTTGCTCTGTGGCGGAATATATAACGCTTTCATCATCATTATTAATATACTCAACCTGAACCCTGCCAAAATGTCTTAAATCGCTTATTACAGCCTCTCCGTTAATGTCATCGCCTATTATATTAACTTCGTTTGTTGATGAATAGGTTTCTCCATATAGAGTAGTGCCATTATGGAATAGTGTTACACCTGTTATTTGACATATATAATCCAATACTTGACGGCATGTTAATTCCGATAAATCAGCCGATACTTGTAAATTCAAATTAGGTGGAGTAGTTGAAAAAACACAATTGCTAAATCCTAATGCAGAACACACCGCATTAAAATACGATTGAACCGTTCCTGATGTTAAAGACAATGAGTTTTGTACCATCGTTTTTAACATTTTATCATAACATATTAAATTAAAAGATTTTAAATCCTCGTTTTTCTCTATGTCATAAATTGTATAACTCCCAAAATCTTTGTATATAAATGTTCCATTGTCATTAACACCAATTTGCAATGAAACGGATTGACCGATAGAAAATGATGATAATTGTGATATGTCAATTTCGACCTCAACACACCTCATAACGGTTGAAAATCTTTGCCCTTCATATTTTGATACAATTCTAAAAATGTATTCGTTTTGAACCGTATAAGAGCCTTTCTTAAATATAACATCAAATTCTCTACCGGCTGTCCTTAATGCTGATTGTATACTCATGAGTATTTCTCCACTGCTACAATTTCAATTTGTGTTTGGTCGTGTTTCATTGTCTTTGCACTTTTTATTTTATCTATTACATCTCCACAATAGAATTGTGCAGTTTTCATGGTTTTTGTTTTTGTATCATAGTATGTCGCAGAAACAATAGCTGCATCGAAAATTGAATAAAGAGTTGATGCGTCATTATTTGATAATGTTCCAAGTGTAAATGTTATTTTAGGAAAAACGCCTATTAGCGTTCCGCTAAATTTTCCTGTTATGGTAGAGCGCCCGGTATCTGTCGCCCATTGTTTGTATCTGCCAACCTCATACGAACCGGCAATGATATAGGGTGTAATATCCGTATTGCCAATCTTTAACAACATTAGATAACACCTCCCATAAATCGTGTTTGAGCCTGTCTTTTTTCAATAGCTGATTGTATCGGTCTGCTATCAAGATATAAATTAAATCCACCTATGCGAGCGCTAATTTTATCTGCGAGGGTGTCCATCCAAGCAGTGTTGTTTTCCAACGGGAGAACCGCTTCCGCACCTGCTTCACCGATTACCGCAGGAACACCTCTGCCCGGGTTGTTAACAATACCGCCCTGTGCAAGCGTAGGTAATGTTTTCATCCATCCGAATGGTTTCCACCCCGCTAATGAAACAACTTTTAATTTTTCAATTAATTTATTTAAACTCTTAATTAAAGAATTGATGCCGGACTTCGCCATGTCTTTAAACTTTGCACCAATCTCAATTACTTTATTCTTTGCGCCGCTTGTCCATGCTGCAATTTTTTTCTTTAACGCGTCTTTTGTCATAGAGAATTTAGCACCTATCTTAACTGCAATTCCGCCGAGTGATTTCCACGCATTTACAAACGGAGTAAATATTTTTTCTTTTATCCATGTTTTAAGTTTTGCATAAGAATAACCGAAAACTGCGCCTATCTTTACCGCTAATCCGCCGAGAGATTTCCACGCATTTGTAAACGGAGTGGAGATTTTTTCCTTTATCCATTCCTTTACATTTGGATTGTTCCATAATTTATTTCCTAACCATAAAATAGGGTTTAGGATGAGAGGAACCTCAAATTCGCCATTTTCATTTGTAAATAAGTCTTTCAAAAAGTCACTTATTTTGAAATTTAATTCCATGTGTTTTTTGAAGAAAAACCAAAAAATATCAGCAATTTTTTGCATTACTTCTTCGGGTGTTGTTGTTTTCACCCACTCTTCAAATTTTTTCGGCAAATCGTCAGTGAGCCAATCTATAATGTCAAACGTAAGTGTTAAAGCCGCTTCAAGACCATCCCACCACGCTTCTGCCCAGTTATAAAACATCTCTTCTAACTCGCCGTTTTCCTCCGCTTCTATAAATGCATCTACTAATCCGTTTAATATATCTTTCGCTATTTCGCCTAATTTAAGCGTTTTAAGCAACCCGCTCATAAAAGCAAACGCACCTTTTAATACATCTATGAGGAGTGTTGCAAGTCTCTTTACAATAGTATAAAAGTCTATACCCATAACCATGTTTCCGAGACCTTCACCAACGCTCTTCCAATCAGTATTAGAAACAAACGCAATCGCAAAATCTAATGCCGCAATAATGGAGTCCCCTATTGTTTTGCCTATGTTTTTCCAATTAATCTCTTTAACTAATCCGTTTAGATAGTCTGCAAGCGCTTTTCCGAGACTATCCCAGTGAATACCGTCTATAAACGCAAGTGCAGTAGTAAAAATAAGATTTATTCCTTTACCTACATCTTGCCCGAGAGTTTCCCAGTGAACATTCTCCACAAATCCATTGAATGTATCTGTTATTGCCTTTATTTTGGCTTTTATTTTTTTTTCGAGCCCATCCCAATCATAGTTGTAAAGCGCGTCTATTCCTTTATTTACAAAGTTTGCTAATTCTTCCCCTGCACCGTAAAAATTTCCCTCTTTGAACAGTTTTTTGAGCCGTTCAAGAAGTTTTTCTAATTCTTCTACCAACGGTGATGCGTTCGGGTCTAAAAAACCTGTTTGGGCGTTGCCATCTCCGCTTCCATTGTTTGAAGAAGATGATGAGTTCTCTGAAAATGCACTGTAAACATCAAATTTAGCAGATTGTTTTTGATTTTCTTTTTGCGCTTGTGTGAGTTTCTCGGTACTGTCCGTTACTTTATTTAAAGCATTTGCGTTTGCTCTTGCAATAAGGTTAATCCCTGTAAGAGCGTAAACAAAAGTATTTATGATAGATATGCCTTGCTCAACTAAATTGAACACCTTTTTAATGACAGGTGCTATCATTTCACCAAAGGCATATTTAATTGCGTTTAGTTTGTTTTGTAATTCGTCATTTGCGTTGACATATGACATTACAACTTGACGGAAAAGGAAAAATGCGCCTCTTGCGCCAAGAATACCAAACATATATCTTTTGAGGTTGCCAACACCCCTTGTGATTGATTTTGATACTTTGCGGCTTAATTTATCAACTTGGTGTCCAATTCCTTTTAATCGAGTTGCTAAACCAACGCCAACGCCGGATAAGGTTACTTTTGCCTTGCCCCAACTTCTTCGAGTTTTATCACCACTTCTTTTGCCCTCTGTTCCTGCGGTTCTGTATGCGTAAACGTTTCGCCTTAATTCAGCCTCGTTAGAATATAAAGAAGCCGTTTCTTTGTTGATTTGCGTTCTTAAATTAGCCGCTTGAGCGCTTGACGGCGACATACCTTGTGAGACCAACATTTGGTATTGGCTTGTTAAGGCAGAAATTTTTTCTCTTTGTAAAGAAATCTGCTGATTAAGATAATTGTTTCTCGCAATAATGCCTTCTTGACTGTTACGCCAATTATCCATACCGGCAGTAGCAACAGAGAATTGACTTGCGTTCTCTTTCATTGCAGCATCAATACCGGATATTCTATCTTTTACTGCATTTGATTGTTCTGCTGCTCTTTGTTGCGCTTGCGAATATTCTTCCGTTAGCCGAGTGAGTTCGCCCTGTTTTGCGGTCAATTCATCATAATCACGCTTTTCTTGCGCTAATTTTTCCGTTACTTTATCGTAATTAGATAATTGCTTCTCATATTTAGCATCAAGCGCGCTAAATGCACTTTCGTATTGTGCATCTAATTGCGCCATTCCCTCCGGCGCAACTGTCTTTCTATCTCTTCTATATTCGCTTTCAAGTTTTCCGAGTTCTGTGTAATAATCACTTAAATCGGCTTCTATTTTTACTTTTTGGTCGTTTAGTTTATCAATAGAGGCTTTCGCTTTATCCGCATATTTAGAAATATTATCTAATTCTTTTTGCGCTTTTTTAAATTCCGCTTCATCAACTATTTTTGCACTAACCGGTACTTGAATTGTCGACATTGTTTTCACCGCCTAATTGTTTGAAAAAGTCATCTATGACTTTTTGTTGCTCTTTTGTTCTCTTTTTCGGAATGCGCAACTGTTCTTGCGCCTTTTGTATTCTTGCTTTTGTCTTGGGGTCTTTAAATTCCGATAAATTATAACCCCTTATTTCCCTGACCCTTGAGAGCACACAGTGTTCGGTTAATCCCTCAATTAAAAAGATAAACTCCCAAAAGTGCATTTTTGCAGTATTTAAATCAATACCGTAATCGGAACGAAACGATGCAACTATTCTTTCCCAATCGAACCAATAATCCATATCCGGCTCTTCATCTCTCGGCTTTTGCTCTCTACCACAAGTTAAGAAATACCCAGCCTTTTTTAACGCCTCTTCTAAATCATTGGGGAAACACCCATAAAGAGTATATATTATCGCAAACGCTCTCTCTTTATCGGAAATATCGTCATTCTCGCTGATTTTAAGGCATTTTAAGCCATACCTATAATCGGTGTTTAACGGATATATTTTATTGCCTATTTTTGCCTTTGTAGGCAAATTAGATAACATCGCTCTCTTCGTTTCCATATTTCTTTTCAATCATCTTTTTAAATTCGTTAACGGATTTGTCTCCGTACACTTCAAGAAGATAAGGCTCTAAACACTTTTGCAAATCACCAAACATCGAAAACCAGTTTCTGTCACCGTAAATTTTTTGTGCTGTGCCTTCCCCAAAAAGTTCATCAACATAGCCTCTAATCTCTTTGTATATTTCATCATATGCAGTTAGTTTCTTATACTCGTTTTTAGACAAAATGTGCTTGCCTTTTTTGTCTTTTTGCTTGTTGACTAAATCTTGCTGTGTTTTTAATTTGTTGACTGCGTGTTGTACTTTTTCTGCGTACTGCGCAAGCCTTAAAGGAAATGTCGGGTCTGCAACATCTAAAACGATATATTCCCCGTTATCGTTTACCTCAATTCGATATTCCGTTTCGCTTCTCAACCTTATCTTTCTCATAAGTACCTCCTTGACAATGCGAAAAGTTTGTGATATAATCTTTATCGTAGCGGGTGATATAAACCCGTGTTTGCTCTGTGCATACCCTCAATGATTTAGCGGTCAAGGGGTATGCGCTTTTTTATAAAACCCTCCCGAATAGGGAGGGTTTTACTTTTTATGCATCAGGCGTGAAAGTGGGAGAACCGCTTGTAATGGTGACATTGCCCGCGGTCGGGTCTCCGTTCAAGTGAATATTGTAAGAAATACTCAACGGTTGACCGCCTTCAAGCGTATAGTCTGTGATTTCAATAGTGCAAGCGTTCTTTTCAGCTCTGTATGTGGTTGTGCCTTCGGCAGTGGTATTGTCATACAAATAAACAATGAGCAAATCTGTTTCACATTGAGAGCCAATGCCCCTTGCTTTGCGGATAGAGTCCACAAATTCAAAAACTTCTTCATCTTTGTATGCAGTTTGATTTGTGTCTAACTGCGGCTGATAAGAGTCAACCGAAGAAGTTGCAGAGTTCTCGTTAATGTACTGCTCGGTTGTTACCTGTGCATTATAGCCGATGGTTGCTTGTGTAACACCCTTACCAACCCTTTCCCAAGAAGCAGTTGAAGATGCTGCGGTATCTAAAAACAACCCCACATCGGTAGAATAGAGTTTGTTCATTTTAAACCTCCATATCATAAATTAAAGTTAGTGTGATTTCGTATCGTGCAGTAGTTATGTCATTTGCCACACCCGAAAGATGTGGAGCGGATATAATCTCAATTTTTGTTGCCTCTCCATTGTCAAGAACAGGCAATTCTTTTTTTAGATTTTTCTCAAATATCCAATCGGAAAAATCTTCAAAAAAACCGGTGTTGTCGATGTTATTCATCAACTCATCACTATACGGGAACCGTGCGGCAAAAACGAAAACGAATTGCCGCTCCGTGTCTCCGTTTATATATGTTCTTGCCAAAGGTTGATTAGGAGAAGGCTCAATTGAAAAAACATTGCCCTTTTCCGTAAGATAATCAACAGCGATTGCCCCTAAATTTTCTAACGCGGGGCAATCTGCAATGTAGTTTCTTATACTTTCAACTATTGTCATAATTTTATCCCTTGCAATATCTGTTCTTTATTCTCATTCCAACATCTATATACCCATTGTGAGCCTCTTTTTGGCGCTCCTCGGAAGTTCAAATATCTGTCGGAAGGAATTTTTTGTACATTTGGTCTGCTCCAAAACCCAAAAGTAGGTGAATAGAATGCTCCCTTTTTTGTAATCTGGTCAACATACAATTTGCCAACCCACACATAGTGCGTGTATGGCGTGTCACCGTACTGGATTATGGCATCTTTTCCGTTTTGAATAACTTTTGCCGTGTTTTTTACAACGCCTGTGTCAAACGGAGCATAATCATCAGACCAACGCATAATCTCGTTTGCACATATTGCGCTCACATTTTTATCGTTGATGTACTTATTAACCTCTCCAAACAGATTAATTTTAATCATTTTCCCTTTACCACAATGTTATCAATCGGGCTTCCTATACGGTATATGTCAATAGAAAAAACTGTAAACGCATTTGGAATGTCTTTGAATGATGTAATGTCTTCTCCGACTCCCTCGATAAATCTGTCTCCGTTTTCGATTGTCCATTTTCCGTATGTGTCCGTTAATGCTTTTGGAATGTTAATAACCTTATTCGCAGTCTCGGTAATACCTGCGCCGTTAATGCTTATACCGTTCTCTCCGTGAAGATATACGCCTTTCAATACAGTTTTTTTGTATGTATCGGCGTTATTTTTAATCTCATGATGATAAACAGTTACAACTTGATTGCAATTCATATACAACCTCTTAACAACGCAATACCGCCACGAAACAGATATTCAGGAATATACAATGAAGCGGTTTGGTATAACTCGGCGTTCCACTGGTTGTTTGTTTTGGTCGTTCTTCCATAAGATATGGAATGCCCGCCTAAATTTTCAGATAATACAACACCGTTTTCATACGCTTCGCGCTTGTGATAAACATCACACACGGCGCATATAGCGTTTTTTACATTGTCATCAACATTTTCTATTCTGCCGTGCGTAATTTGATTAATATATGCGTTTGCTTTGATAATAACGGCGTTATACTCTTCTTCCGTTAGTTTGCCGTTCCACTTCATTGTGTAATATTGAAAGTCGTTAAACATTATTTACCGCCTTTTTTCTTACGGGGCTTTTTCTTCGGCTCAACCTTTTCTTCTTTAGGCTCTTCTTTTGGTTCAGCCTCGGTTTCCACCTTTTTGGGCTCAACAATGACATATCCTGCTCGCCTGTAAAACTCGATTTGGTGTTGCGCAACGGTCATGTAAATGCCGTCCTTATACATAATTACTGTTTTCATACTATGCCTCCGTTACAGTTACAACGCAAGTCTTTTGTAAAACTTTTCCGTCTGCGTAAGTCACAGTTGCAGTGATGTTTGCGGTACCTGCTGCAACGCCGGTCACAGTTCCGCTTGAAACAGTCGCTACTGCGCTGTTAGAAGTACCCCAAACAACGGTAGAGCCTGCAGGAAGAACAGTTGCCGTGATAGAAGTTGTCGCTTCTTCAGCAACGGTAGCAGTGTACTTATCAAGAGTTAAGCCAATCTGCGGTTTAGCGTGTGCATAAATACCAACTTTCTTGTTATCCATTACAAACGCATCATGTACAAGTCTGTACTGAATTTTGTATGCATCTGCGGACTGGTTAATTTCCGGGTTAAACATACGCAACGCAGCGTGCTTGATAACCTGCATAATTGCGGCAGGATTAACAATCATAAAGTTAATCTCTTTTGCGGTTGCTGCCGGCTCAAAGCCATTGTAAGGAGTGGTTAAAAGATTAATCTCGGTGTTAAATCTCTGTTCCGGCACAACGATTACAACCATGTTGTCGTAAGTTCCGTAGTTTCTGTTCGGGTTTTCACTCGGAACAAGTGTTCTTGTCCATGCAGTAGAGTTTTTAACTGCGTTGTAAACCATAGGAGAAACAAACAAGAAAGATTGGTCAAGAGGCACCGCATTGCCCATAAGAGCAACCTCACCGTTTGAAATAGCGCCCACAACGGTATCTTTTGTAAGGATTTCATCATTTACAACATAACCTCTATTTGCATAGTATTTTGCGAATCTGTATGCATCAACTTCAGGCACAGCCTTTTGTGCATAGAAAATACCCATTGCATTAGCAACGGCAAGACCTGCTGTTTCGTCATCAGACATAGCATCAATTTGGAATGAAGTTGCTCTGTCCTGCGTAAGAGTAAAGGTTTCCCATGAGAGTGTTAAACCACCATCGGCAAAACCATTTTGACGGCTGTAATTTACAAAACCGTCAGTGTCGATTTTTGCAATCTTAATAGAAGCAGCACCAGCAAAATCCTCATACTGCTGAAACGCAATAGGAGTATCAAGTACCGCGGTTCTGCTCTCGTAAGCATATTTCTCGTCAACATACGGGATATACTTGGTAATAGCATCAAAAGTAAGCATAATTTTTTATCCTTTCTTGGGAAGCCCCATAACTTCCCTGATTTTTTCGTCATCAACGGCAGATTTATTGTGTGGTGTTCCCATGCTGCCGCCTGTTCCAATGTTTTTTCCAAACAGATATGACTTTTCGGTTTTAATATGTTCCAACTGTTCTTGAACACCGTCAATGCCATTCTCTGTTCGTTTAATCTTTGACCTATCAAGAAGACCGAAAACAATGTCCGTGTCCTTTGCTCCCGATTTATCAACGACTCTTTTTACTTCCGAGTCTGTCAGTTTACTCTCGTAATCCTGTTTTAACTTTTCGGTGTCTGCGGCACTTTCTTTCAAAGATTGAATTTCCGCTTGTGCGCTTTCTAAATCGGTTTTTGCAGTCTTTAAATCGTTTTGTGCGGTTAAAAGTTTGCTTTCAAAGTCATTAGATTTTGTTTCTGCCGTCTGTAAGTCAGCATTGTATTTTTGTTTTGAAACATACTCGCCTTTTGATAAATCGGCAAGTTTTAAATCTTTTCCGGTGAGTTCTTCACTCACTTTAGAATATGTTTCTTCACTTAAATACTCTTTTAAAAATTCCATAAATACCTCCGTTTTTATATCAGGTGTCACCTGTGGTATCTGCGTTTATATCTCCGCCGAGTATTGCGCGTTTATATCTCCGCCGAGAGAAAGAGCCGAAGCCCTTTAATTGATTTCTTTAAGCAGCCCTTGATACTGTTGTTCAAGTTCGCTTTTTTGGTTTCTCAACTGCGTCAATTGCCCATTTAAACCTACAATTTGCTGCTGAATTTGCAGTTTTTCTTTTAAATCCGTTTTTTCTTTGTAAAAAAGTAGCATATCGTCTTTAAAAGTAGTATAAAGTGTGATGTTTTCTTCAATTTTTGAGAAAATATCCTCATATTTTCCCTTTGCCCGGATTAAATCTTCCTTTGCCGGCTTATTTGTCGTCTGTACTTTCATTTTTACCTCCTAATTTTGCTAATTGTGTTACT
>Ga0326512_10002268_pt1 | contig 14247 bp, 11 predicted proteins | sample 1_2617_0518_D_FD_203652 | JGI IMG/M metagenome (GOLD analysis project Ga0326512, IMG submission 203652) | Bovine rumen microbial communities from UC Davis, California, United States - 1_2617_0518 | ecosystem: Host-associated > Mammals > Digestive system > Stomach > Rumen | place: USA... | reverse complement strand
TGCGTTAGACATGAAGATTATCTTCCGTACGCTGACAGCATTTATTCAAAAAGATAACGTTTAAAGAACCATATAGACCATTATTAATATGAACAAATTAAAAAGACTGCTATTCTTAGTAGTAGCGTCAGGAATCGGTTCAACAGCTTTCGCCCAGTTTGACGAAAGCGGTATTGCTGCCGGTTTCTTTGATTCCAGTAAGGATAAGGAAATCAATTTCTCCGAGTTCCATTTGCCCCCCTTGGCTATTCTGTTTGAAAATGCTAAGTCTACACCGCAAATCATGTCTTTAGAAAAAGCCCGTGAGATTGCCCAGGCTGAAGTAGCCAAGCAAAGACGTCACATTTTTTCATATTTGACAGCTCATGCAAGCTATAGTTGGGGTAAAGGTGATATTTGGGGTAACAACTCCACTTCCTATAATCACATGATATATCAGTATCAAGGAACAGAACAATCATATTGGAATATTGGAGTCAACTTAGCTCTCCCTGTTGAGGACATTTTAGATCTAACGGCAGCTGTGAAGCGCAAGAAAATGGAAGTTGATCAAGCTGTAATAGCTAAAGATATTGCATATGACCAATTAAAACTTCAAATTGCCACTCTATATGTAAGGATAACTAACAATCTTGTATCTCTAAAAACATTAGGTGAAGCAGCAGCAGCCTATCAAGGTGCCGGTGCATTAAATCGTGAGGATTTTGAAAATGGCAATATGGACATTGAAGATTTTGCGTATACGAAATTACACGAGAGTGGCCAGGTAAGTAGTTACCAAGCATTACAAACAGATATCACTACCGACATCTTGACTTTAGAAATTCTTACACATACACCCATTATCACCAACTCTACGACCGAAATCACCCTTGATAAGAGCATTCAAAAGTCTGACAAGGAAATTGCTAAAGAAAACAAGGCAGTGGAAAAGCGTATTAAAAAGGCTGTAGAGGAAAATGAGAAAAAAACAAAGGCTTTAGAAAAAGCAGAAAGAAAAGCAGAAAAAGCAGCAGCAAAGGCTGCTAAAAAGCAGAAGTAAATAACAATTAAAAAGGAAACTGTTATGGATTTATTCAGATATATTGTTAGGTTCTTATACAAAATTCGTTGGTATTTGATTATATTACCTCTAATTGCTTTAGTGGTAGCTTGGTTTTTGACCCGCAATATGGAACGTGTATACGATGCGAATACAACCATTTATACAGGTATGATCACAGGTTACAACATTGAAGGTGGTATAGGTACAGCTGGTGGCCAGTCTCAAACCAACATGACAAACTTGATGCTGTTGATCACGACAGATGTAACCATCCATGAAGTATCTCTGCGTCTTTTTGCCCGTTGTATGATGTATGGTAATACCAACAAGGACAACAATTATATTTCAGCAGAGCATTTCCGTCAGCTAAACAATAGTGTACCAGCAGACGTTAAAGCATTGATTAATCATAATAGTGAAAATGCGACCTATGCGAACTTGAAGGCATACGAGCGCCCGTCGCAAGATAATTACATATTTGGATTGCTGAACTACAACCAGTGGTTTGGTATCAATAGTATTACAAGCCGATTGAAGGTTCTCCAGCTTCAAAGAAGTGATATTATTGATATTGGATATTCTTGTAATGATGCCGGTATTACCTATAATACATTGGACATTTTGAATGAAGTCTTTGCTCGACAATATGCTCAGCTCCGTTATGGTGAGACAAACAATGTTATCAAATTTTTTGAACGTGAAGTAGCCCGTCTCTACCGTATTTTAACTGGAGCCGAAGATGACTTAATTCGCTATAATGTTGAAAAACGTATCATCAATTATGGCGAACAGACGAAAATGGTAGCAAATATGGATGCGGGGCAACAAACTTCAGACAACCAATTATTAAAAGATCAAACAACCACTCGCGCATTGATGGATTATTTGGAGCGTCAATTAGGCGATCGTGCTAAAATTATCAAAGCAAACAAAGAGTTCACAAATCAAGTTACTGATATCTCACGCATACAATCACGTATTTCGAATCTTCGTTTGATGAATAGCGAGGGGAATGAAAGTGGTGTAGAGTCACAATTGGAACTGGCTAAGGCTGAACGCATGTTACAAGATGCCACCAATAATGTCCGTGACCTTGTTAAAGACATTGAAGCTGGCACATATAGCACAGAAACTGGCGTTAGAGCCAACGATATGATTAGCCGTTGGCTAGATCAGGTCTTGCTCCTTGAAAAAACAAAAGCGGAATTAAGCGCACAAGATGTTATGCGACAAAAATTAGACAAGCAATTACTTTATTATGCCCCCATTGGTGCGACATTAGGTCGCAAAGAACGCCATATTGGTTTCATTGAAGGTAACTATATGGAAATGCTGAAAGCGCTTAATTCTGCTCGTCTTCGTCAGAAGAACTTACAAATGACGACGGCTACTCTTCGTGTACTCAATCCTCCGATGTTCCCGATGAATGCTCAACCTTCAAATCGACTAATGATTCTATTGGGTGCATTCATATTGACATTCGTATTAACAGCTATGTATTTCTTCATCATAGAATTGTTGGATCGTACGCTGCGCGATCGTATGCGTTCCGAACGCATTACAAAAGTGCCTGTTATGGGATGTTTCCCGAAAGAAAGCACTTTACGTTATCGTCGCTTCAACAAAACCATTGCTGACATGGCATTGCGCCAATTAAGCAAATCACTACTCCCCCATTTCAAAGAAGGCCAGCAGAACGTGCTAAACCTGCTTTCTACCGATGCAGCTAATGGCAAGAGTTATATCGCCCAGGAATTGGAGAACTATTGGATTTCAATAGGTCTTCAGGTACGTCGTCTCACATATGATGAAGACTTCCTTGCTGAAGACAGCCGTTTCATTTTGGCAAAAGACATCAAGGATATCTGTCCAGATATTCTCCCCAATGAGATCGCTATCATCGAATACCCGAATTTGGATGATCATTCAATTCCACCGGCTTTGCTGAACATGGGAACAATTAACTTAATGGTAACCCGTGCTAACCGAACATGGAAGGATGTAGATCAAAAGGCTCTTAAAGAATTGGAGTCACAGTTAGAAAACAAAGATTCTCTATTCATGTATCTCACAGAATGTCAACGCTATGCAGTCGAAGAATATGTAGGTCAATTGCCACCATATACGAAGTTTAACAACTTTGTATATAGGATGTCCCAAATGGGTCTGACTGCTGTTGAGAATAGTCATGCTAAATAAATTAAAGATGGCTAGAGCTTATTCTAATCGGTTATCAGAATACTCACACGAAAATGGAGGAAGAGTTTTATTACTCTTTCTCCTATTTGCACTTGCTATATATCAGTTTATCGAAGCGGGATTTACTACATTTTCAATTGTATGCATCTCACCCGCTATTGTGCTCTTTGTATATGCAGCTTTTCGGTGGAGAATGTTTACATTTTGGATTCTTTTTATAGTAAACTATTTTATCCAGATGAAAGACATTTCATTACCAGTCCCGATGTCCTTACCCAATGAATTGTTACAAATTATACTTCTTGCGATAGCCATCATTGATATTCGTCAAACACCACATTTTGAGAGAGTAGGTAGTTTAATGCTTTTTGCTTTATTCATTTGGTGTGGTTTCTGTACAATTGAATTATTAAATGACACATGTGGACTTGGGATTAACATAGGAGCTTGGTATACAGGAGCTCGATTGATGGCATTCCAATTATTATATACTTATTTAGTCTTTACCCTCTACATAGATTCACCTAAAGTTCTATCAACATATTTAATTGTATGGGCATGTTGCTCTTTTTTTTCTGCTTTTTGGACTTGGCGACAAATAGTATTTGGGTTCACTAACGCAGAAAACATTTGGATGGAAACACGCGGGCGCACAACCCATCTTTTGAATGCAGGAACTTTAATAAGATATTTCTCCACATTTAGCGATGCCGCAAATTATGGCTGCAATGCAGCTGCTACAGCGGCCGCTTTACTTATTTTCGCTATTACAAACAAATTTAGAAAATTTAAAATATTCTTTTTCTTTGTATCAATGTCCATAATATGGGGAATGTTCCAGTCTGGTACAAGAACAGCCGTTTTTTGTTTAGCTGTTGGATTATTGGTATATGTTTTTCTTTCCAAATCTGTCAAGATTGCTGTTCCATTTACAATTGTATTTACTCTATTTGCTTTTATCTTAGTATTCACGACCATTGGTAATAGTAATCAGCAAATAAGAAGAATGCGATCCGCATTTAATAAAGATGATGCATCAGCTGGTGTACGAGATATTAATCAGGCGACTATGCAAAAATATATTAGTGACGCACCATGGGGAATTGGCTTAGGCTTAGGCTATGACAATGTTCCTGCCAACAACAAGTATAACCGACTAGCAACAATACCTCCTGATTCCGAATACGTATATATTTGGGTTCATACGGGACCAATTGGCATAACCATATTCTTGATAACTACTTTAATAATGTTGGGGGGGGCAAGTCGGATTGTACTATTCAAACTAAAGAATAAATCTCTTATTGGAATAGGTGCTGGTCTATGTAGCGCATTTGTGGCCATACAGTTGGGTGGCTATGCTAATCAAGTATTAATGCAATTCCCAAATTGTTTAATTTTTTATGGAGGACTTTCTATCGTATACGTATTACCATATATTGAACCGGAATGGATTAAATACGAAAACAAATTGTTAGCAGAACAAGAAGAAAGAAAACGTATAAAACTCGAAAAGAAACTTGCATCAAGAGTGTGAATTATCTATTATCACCATCAATTATAACGGGCTGAAAGATACCTGTGCATTGATTGAGACCATCCCCTTCAATGACAAAGTGGAGGTGATAGTAGTTGATAATGCCTCCACTCATGATGAAGCTTCTGAAATTCAAAGAAGATTTCCACTCGTCAAAATCATCAGAAGTGATCAGAATCTCGGTTTTGCAGGAGGCAACAATCTTGGCATTAAGGCCGCTAAAGGAAAATACTTATTCCTCGTTAACAACGATACCATTTTTAAGGTCTTTAATGTTCAAGTGCTCATCGACAGACTCGCGTCCTCTGACGATATAGGTATTGTCTGCCCTAAAATACGATTCACCTGGGGCTGTAACCCAATCCAGTTTACAGGCTATACGCCACTATCAAAAATAACTGTCAGAAACCAAGCAATTGGCTTCGGAGAAGAAGACAAAGGCCAATACGAAACTGCCCACCCCACTCCATACGCTCATGGTGCAGCCATGCTCATCAAACGAGAAGCTATTGAAAAAGTCGGTCTCATGCCAGAATGCTATTTCCTATATTATGAAGAACTGGATTGGTCTATGATGTTCACAAGAGCAGGCTACCAAATTTGGTATGAACCCGCATGTACCATCTATCATAAAGAAAGCCAAGCAACAGGCCAAAACAGTCCTTTGCGTACATATTACATAATTCGAAACCGTCTTCTTTTAGTAAAACGAAACTATAAAGGTTTCAATAAGTATCTGGCCTATGGTTACCTGATGGGATTGGTTTTACCTAGAGATATTCTCAAAGCTGGCCTTAAAGGTCAATTCGGACTACTGAAAGCGACCCTAAATGGTTCTCGCGATTTTTTTAATTCTCAATTTTCAATTTGCAATTTTCATTTTTCATAACATGGATTTCTGGCTTATATTATATATCATCGACTGGGGACTGTTCATTGTAACGGCTGGTACAGTTTTATATTTAGGTGTATTTGCTATCGGTTCTTTTATCAATCGCACCCACGAATCCCCTCGTTCCAAGAAACAAAATCGTATTGTTGTTTTGATCCCTTCATACAAGCAAGACGATGTTATTGAGCATACGGTCATCTCTGTTTTAAGTCAAGCCTATCCGCAACGCATGTTTGATGTCACAGTCATCTCTGACCATCAAAGCGAAATGACTAATATGCGACTTGCTCAATATCCCATTACGCTATTAACACCTGACTTTGCAGAAAGTACAAAAGCAAAGTCTTTGCAATATGCGATTCTGAATCTACCAGAATTCAAGATCTACGATATCGTCCTCGTCTTGGATGCAGACAACATTGTAGAGCAAGATTTCCTACAAAAAATCAATGACGCATTTGAAATAGCTGCCACAAAAGTCATCCAGACGCATCGTATCTCCAAAAACAGAGATACAACTGCAGCTCGCATGGGTGCCATCTTTGAAGAAATCAATAATGCCATCTTCCGCCGTGGACACATCAACTTGGGTTTGTCATCCGCATTAGCAGGTTCTGGAACTGCCTACGATTTCAATTGGTTCAAAACCAATGTCATGAAGGCTAAAACAGCAGGTGAAGACAAAGAGTTGGAAGCACTTCTGTTAAGACAAGAAATATTCATCGACTATTTTGAAGATATATATGTTTATGGCGAAAAGAAGCGTACCACTACAAAACTAAATCAACAGCGTGGACGTTGGGCAGCTCAGCAGTTCCATAATGTCATTCGAAACATCAAGTTCCTACCTGGGGCTATCTTTAGAAAACAATATGATTTGGCCGATAAGATTATCCAGTGGATGTTATTACCTCGTACAACGATGATGGCCATTATCATAATTATGAGTATTGCCCTCCCATTCATCTACCTAACAATGGCCATTAAATGGTGGATATTAACAGCCCTAGCATTATTCATTTTTGCATTGGTAACCCCAGACTATCTGATAGATGAAGTATGGGACAACTCCTTCCTCCGCTCACCCTTTACTAGCCTTTGGAAAAAGTTCAGAAATGAGGACAAAAGCACAAAAAAGAAATGATTTGGACAGCAATACATATTGTAGAAATTATCCTATGGTGCATCATGGCATGTTCTGTAACATACGTGGTCTTTTTTGCCATCATATCCCTTTTTTATGAGAAGGAAGACGCAATAGCTATTCATGCATCGGCTCTTCACAATCGCATGGCAAAATTCTTGATTCTGTATCCCGCCTACAAAGAAGACCAAGTCATTATCAATGCTGTGGAGCAGTTTCTGATGCAGGAATATCCTACCGATCTCTATACGATTGCAGTTATTTCCGACCACATGAAGCCTGAAACCAATGAGATCCTTAGAAAGATGCCAATCACCCTTCTCACTCCGACTTTTGAAAAAAGTTCAAAAGCCAAAGCCATGCAATATGCCATCAACGAGATCAAGGGCGATTTCGACAATGTAGTGATTTTAGATGCGGATAATGTGGTTCACCCTAACTTCCTATCACAATTAAATGTACTCTGTACTATCTACAACGCCATCCAGTGCCATCGCTGTGCCAAAAACGCCAATAACGATGTAGCTGTCTTGGATGGTGCCAGTGAAGAAATCAACAACACCATCTTTCGCAAGGCCCATAACCGTTTGGGGCTCTCCTCGGCTCTTATAGGTTCTGGCATGTGCTTTAACTATGAGCTCTTCAAGAAGAATGTTTTCGACCTAAAAACGGCTGGAGAAGATCGGGAGATGGAAGCCCTTCTACTTCACCAGGAGGTATATATCAAATATGCTTCTGAGATACATGTCTTTGATGAAAAAGTGAGTAGTCAGGATAATTTCCAACGTCAACGTATGCGATGGATGACAGCACAGGTTCAGAGTCTATTAAGCAATCTACCCAAAATCCCTGGTGCTATCATGCACGGCAAGATTAACTTCATCGATAAGACCATCCAGCAAGCCCTGATTCCTCGTTCTATCTTGATCGTCTTACTGGCAGGTATATCAATACTAATGACTATAGTAGTGCCTGATTGGTCAGATAAATGGTGGTTATTATTTGGACTATTGGCATTGGCTTTATTCATTGCGCTACCAAGTCAGTTACGTTTTCGTTCGTTTGCAAAGGTTTTTGCGATTCCCGGATTGGTCCTTAGAATGCTAAAAAACATTCTACACATGGATCGAAAGAATACGGATTTCATTCATACAGAACATAATTCATAAAGTTATGAGTGGAAGAGTACATAAAAGTGTATTGAATGCAGAAGTAAATCTCCTTTTTTACTTCCTGACACTTTTATTGGCTTTTTTCTCACGCAAAGTATTTCTTGATTATCTTGGCGCAGAGTTTATTGGTTTAGCGGGTACGCTTGGAAACATTTTAGGGTATTTAAACCTGGCTGAATTTGGTATAACAGCCAGCATTGGTTATTTCCTGTTTAAGCCACTTCAGACAAATAACAGGCAAGAGGTTCAGGACATCCTTTCACTACTAGGATACTTATACAACAGGATAGGTTGCATCATTTTAACTGGTGGAATCATTATCAGCCTATTTTTTCCCCTTATTTTTTCTAAAGCGAAACTTGAATTAAGTATTATCTACTTTGCCTATTATTCTTTTTTAGGATCTTCACTCATAGGCTATTTTATCAATTATCGACAGATTCTCTTATCTGCTGATCAGAAAAACTATCTGGTGGCTATATTTTTTCAGTCCGCTAATATTCTAAAAACTATTCTACAGATATTCCTGGCATACACCTATCAGAACCTGTTTGTTTGGGTCGGAGTTGAATTTCTATTTGGCATCATTGGCTGTATCATCCTGAATTGGAAAATCAACAAGGAGTATCCATGGTTGAATGTAGACAAAAGTCGCGGAAAGTCTTTATTGAAACAATATCCTGAGATTATTTCTAAAACAAAACAAGTATTTATTCATAAAATAAAAGACTTTGTATTAGTTAGAAGCGATGAATTATTCATTTTTCTCTTTGTTTCATTAAAAATGGTTGCCTATTATGGTAATTATATGATTATTATCTCCAAATTAATATCTCTCTTTTCTTCTATTACGGGAAGTGTCGGAGCAAGTGTAGGCAATTTGGTGGCAGAAGGAAATAAACAAAACATGTTAAAGGTATTTTGGGAATACACGACTATCCAACATACTATTGCTGCTGTTTTGAGTTTTTCACTTTACAACTTTATTGAACCGTTTGTTGCCCATTGGTTAGGCCCGGAATATATCATGGATCGTAGGATTCTCTTGTTGCTTATTATATATATTTACATCACGAATTCGCGCAATTCTATTGATAGTTTCAACTATGCTCATGGCCTTTATGCTGACGTATGGTCTGCATGGGCAGAACTCATCATCAACATCTCGATTACAATCATAGGAGGGCTGAAATGGGGAATTATAGGTATCTTACTTGGTAAGATAGTCAGCTTATTGACGATTGTTGTCCTATGGAAGCCTTACTATCTCTTTTCTTCTGGCTTTAAAGAGCCTATATCCACCTATTGGAAAGGAGTCATCAGAAACTATGGCATCTCCATTTCTTCTTTTGTACTTGCAACCTATGCAATCCAGCAAGTCCCCATCAGTCCTTATCATAGTATTGGGGATTGGGTCCTGTATGCTGCCATAGGTATGTTTTTTTTTCTTGCAATTAATCTTAGTGCCACGATGCTGATTGCCAAAGGCGCAAAAGATAGTCTTTCCAGATTCTCAAATTTCAAAAAGAAATGAAATACTCCATCATCACAGTTAATTATAATAATAAAGAAGGATTGCGACAAACTATTGAAAGCGTAATCCATCAGACCTATCCCGAGTATGAGTTCATTGTTATTGATGGTGGCTCCACCGATGGCAGCACTGATGTCCTTAAAGAATATGATGATCAGATTGACTATTGGGTATCAGAACCCGACGGAGGTATTTATCAAGGAATGAACAAAGGCATTAGAAAAGCGACAGGAGAATACCTCAATTTCATGAACTCGGGGGATTGCTTTTACTCAAATGACATTTTGGAGAAAGTGTCAAGTTACCAATCCGAAGTAGATTTTATTGTCGGGAAGGACTATCACTATAATAGTGAAACTCATCAAGGACATGTATCCATCCAACCACCCCGCATCACTATGATACATTTCTTCGTTGCGACTATAGACCACCAAAGTTCTTTTATTAAAAGGGAGCTTTTCGAAGATTCACTATATGACGAAAGTCACAAATTGGTTTCTGATTGGATATTCTTCACAGAAAAAATAGTAAAGGAAAAGAAGCAAGTTCAGTTTATCCCTGATATCGTCTGTAGGCGAGAAGAAGGAGGATTGTCCGAGCAACAGAGAGAAAGGAACCAAAAAGAAATCCATCAGTTTCTATGTCATTTTTTACCTTATGGTGTATATGAGGACTACACTACGCTTGCAAAACTAGATAAGTCAACCCTATATAAGCTCTTCTCCATATGCGACAATGATAAAATGCGAAAAGCACTTATTCTTTGTATAAAAGCAATCAACAAACTATTTCATTATGGCAAGTAAAAAAATCTATTTACTATATCTAGTCTCTATAATAAATCTATTAATCATGCATTATTCTATTCTGCTATCATGCAGAGTAGAGGAAGCAACCGATGCTGTTTTATGGATTGATAATCTTCTTGGGATTGTTATAGACATTACTATTCTTCTTTCATTGTGTCTTCTAATAACAAGAGGCAGAAGTCGATATAGCTTATTTATAACATCAATTGTTACCTTGATTTGGTCTTTCACCAATATAATCTATTCACGTTTCTTTCATCACTATATTTCTTTGTCTGCAATTAGCCAAGTGGGGACTCTTGCAGATGGCTTTATGCTTCAAAACATTATAGAAGGCATTAAATGGTATGATTTTACATTTATAGGTATAGCTGTCGCTTGTTGTTGGCTATTTACTTCATCCAAGAACGATAACTATCCATTTAAGAAGTCCTCGATATTATTCGTTTGGCCATTTTCACTTATCATACTTGACCTATTATTTCACATATTTATTTGCCTTACAACACCAGGACTATCATCTTTATCATATTATCAGCACAGACTATATGTCAGGCATATAGATTTACTCCATAGCTCTGCAGAGCCAAATTGGGCATCATTTCATCGGGGGACGATAAGACAACTCTTTATTCCTTCTATATATCATCTTTTGTCCACCAAAGAGTTAACAAAAGATCAGATAATCTCTATAGAAACAGAGTATAAGGACCACCATAATCGAGTATCAGAAACTACAAACAAAATCAAGAACAATAATATTATATTTATTATTGTAGAGTCATATCTATCTGTTACATCTGACTTAAAAGTAAATGGTAAAGAAGTAACGCCTTTTTTAAATTCTCTTAAACATGATAGTACCATTTATTATAATGGTAATGTTACTTCCAATATCGCCGTAGGAGAATCTTCTGATGGTCAGTTTATCTATATGGCAGGTATGTTACCACTTCGTTCTGATGTTACTGTTACTAAAGCAAAATATGCTGAACTACCAGGTCTTCCTCGACTTCTCAAACAAGAAGGACTTATCAAAGAATCGCAAATGATAATACCGACTCTACCATCTATGTGGGAACAGGAAGGTATGTGTAAGCAATATGGATTTGACAATCTATATTCAAGCGCAGACTACCAAAACGGACGTTATTGGTATTTGTCTGACAAACAAATCTTTGAATATGCTTTGGAAAAAAATAGAAAATGTGAAACGCCTTTTCTTTCTGTCATTCTAACAATGACGATGCATCAACCATATACAGAACCTAAGGACTCTACTTTCAGAATAGATGATTATTCATTAACAGAAAAATATAGGAACTATCTGAGTACTTGTCATTACACCGACAAACAAATAGAAGTATATTTTCAAAAATTAAAGGAAAATGGATTGTATGATAATAGTATTATCATCATTGTTGCAGACCACCATGCACATCCTAGTCTATTTGACATGAATGAAAATGAGATATCTACTGATATTCCACTTTACATCGTTAATGGGAACATAAACAATAGCTCAAGTTGGCAAGGCAAATGTAATCAACTAGATATTTATACAACTCTTCTGGATATTATAGGCACTAAAAACATCTGGAAAGGCTTTGGCCATACTTTGATAACAAAGAATTATCAAAATTCACTTAGACCCGAACTTTGGAATATGTCAGAACAGATAATAGAAGGAAATTATTTCAAACAAACATCACTTTTCACCCATAAAGATTAAACATAACCATCTATTCTTCTCAATAAGGACCTGGAAAAAGAACATTATTATCATCATAATAAAAGTAACGCCAATTGAAACGAAATCCAGAATGCCTGGTGTATTAATATATACATTAATATGCCATAGGAATCTGCCTAGTATAGCATTCAGAACAAACGACATAGTATAAAAGACTAGCGTATAGGGGCCATATTTTGCAATTATCTTCATCCATTTGAATGTATTATACTCTATTAAGAACTTTGATCCATAAATAATTGCCGTCCCGCCAACTACTCCTATTATGAATCTAAAAACAAGTGCAAATACGGTATATGATGTTACATTCCATATATGAAAAGGCGATTCGTAGATTGAATATTTTATATCCCAATAATAATACAATATAACGTACAATATAAGAAATAGAATAACAATTGGTTTCGTTACATTATCTATATACCTTCGGACTAAAAAACCAACCCACAAAAATGGTATCATATAACAGCTCCTTTCAAAGGATATCATTGGTATAAGAGATAATATTATTATTGAAATGTAAGCCACTAGTATTGAGGACTTAATAAAAAGAGTCAAGAGCTTAATTGTTGACAGACATATAAACATTGCTCCTAAATACCAATAAATTGACCAATATACAGCAAAGCGTGGATACTGTGATGAAACTATACACATAACAAAATACCACGAAGTCATAGGAAGCAAAAGTCTCAAAGCTTTATTTTTCAAAAAATCCCAAGTGGATACTAATCTCATTTTTTTAACATTCATTACATATCCACTAGCTAACATAAAGACTGCCATATTCACAGAAATAAAGGAATCTTTACTGAGCAAAAGATCCGGATATTTATTTCCGCTTAACTGTTGTGCACAATGTGCCAATGTTACTAGAAAAATTGCAAATACCTTGCAAAAATCCAGATATTCAAGTCGATGCTTTACAGAACCCATAGCTAACTATACTCAGACTACAACATAAATGTATCACACCTTATGCCTTCCTAACAAAATCGGAAAGAACATTTCTGTCATTCGAATTACGGGTACAAACGCTAGTAATATCAAAAGAGCAAGAACAAAATCTTCCACCCATATTCTATCGGGAAGTTCTGTAAACCTCCTAACAAGAATAATATGTAATCCAATTATCAATATTGATCCTTTTGAAAGAGTCTGAATCATTGTACGATATGGAAGTCTACTTAGCCACAAGGATAATACATATAACATAGCTGTACCTGCCATTCCTCCAATTATATAAAGAACATAATTATTACCATAACCATTTAGATACATCCATACATATCCATTATAGTATCCACAAAATACAACAAGAGCAACGGATACAGCCAGTAATAGCGTTTCAAACAAAAAAGAATGCAAATCATTATAGACAGATTTCCATGGTTTTAAAAACACACCTATCAAGAAAAAGGGCATGCAAAGTAATACATTTATATTTGCATTACTTGCCTCAAAGCCAATAACATGAAGATATATGGCGCCACAGGAAAGTGTAATGAATACTATTCCATATACCCACTTCTTCTCCGGCAATAATTGCATAATAAATCTTATAACAATTAAAGTATAAAAGTACCAACAAGGACCCATGCACCATCTATGGCCTAGCAAAAGCCATTCAAAAAACCATGGCCAAGATATATCATATTGTTGCCCTAACGCCATACATCTAAAATATGCTTCCAAATGCATCATAACACTCATTATCAAAGTAGGTACAAACAATTGCCAAAAACATTTCCTAATACAAATCGACCAATTAGGCGATTTTTTATATAAGAAACCTGATATTATGCAAAATACTTGTACACTGAAAACATAGAGGTACACATGACCTTCGGAAAAGAAGTGCCCCCAAATAATTGATAGGATTGCCCAAACTTTCATCCAATCTAACCATACAATTCTATCAACATCATTACTATTTACTTTCATTTTATGCTTATTTTTTTTGCAAAATTAATAAAAACCCCAATAATTACCAAATAATTGCCATAGAATATGAAACAATTAGGCTATTCATTCACATACATAATTAAAAACATACTGCAAAGCATTAGTGTCCCGTTAAAATGGGACGAGTTTAAATATTAATCAAATAGCCCCGGAATGAGGGGACCAAATCGATCTTTGACATCGTTGAAATTAGTCTT
>Ga0326512_10002267_pt1 | contig 14251 bp, 14 predicted proteins | sample 1_2617_0518_D_FD_203652 | JGI IMG/M metagenome (GOLD analysis project Ga0326512, IMG submission 203652) | Bovine rumen microbial communities from UC Davis, California, United States - 1_2617_0518 | ecosystem: Host-associated > Mammals > Digestive system > Stomach > Rumen | place: USA... | reverse complement strand
TGGTATAAGAGTCCGGCAAACATGTCCATGAAGAGCCTAAAGCTTGGATGGACACCATAAATAATAGCGTTAATCCTAGAAAGGACAACACCATGCAGACAACCAAGTCAGCACCAGCAACCAACAATAACGATCTCAAAGAAGCGTTTGCTCTTTGGGAAAAGAAAGGAGCTAAAGGAGTTTACTATTCTGGCAAAACTTCTGATACTGAGCCTGTCAACATTGTCGGTTTTATTACTACTGAAAAGAAGAACGAGAAGCAGCCAGACCTCCGAGTCTATGTGTCAGCAGAAAAAGACACAGAGAAAGTTGAGCTTGCAGTCTTGTGGAAGCAAGAGAGCAAAGCAGGAAAAACTTATTACTCTGGTTATACTAATGAGAAGGAAAAACTTATTGCGTTTATTAACGGCGATACGAAGGGTGGTAAATATCCATCCATTAGAGTTTACTTCAAGCAGGACACTAAATAACTGGAACTGTTACATTGTATATTAGGAGAGTGATATAATCTATTCAGGGAGGAATCCTGAGCCTCCCTGAAAAGGTAGTTGTCCTTTTCCTTGCAACCCACCTTTAATGGTGGGTTTCTTGTGTTATAATTTATACATACAAACTCTACAATCACTAATAATCCTCCTTAACCGGAGGATTGTTGGTTTATAAACGCTCATGTTATACTAAAATTGAGGTGAGTTAATGCCCACCAACTCACCTCCTTGTAAGGGCAGTACATCACATATACCTTGCAAAAATAAACATTTATAAGTCATATACTCAGAATCCTCACACTATTAAACATCCCTCTTGACGAGGGGTTTTTTTTTTCTACAATAAAAGTGTCTTAATCAATTTATGCACTCTGTCGAGTCGCTACAGCAGAGACTGGAATCTACAATTTTGCAAAATAACCCTCATTCGAGGGCTATTTTGTTACTTACGTTTCTTTTTCTTACCACACACTAATATATTAGCATGAAGAGTTCTTCGATTCGAGGATCATGGATGATCATCTGCTCGATATTGAGGATAGTCTCACGATACTTGAGGATAAGGTCTTGTGCAGATACAACACCAAAGTTACCCTTAGTCTTCTCAACAATACCTTCTTTTTCGTTGTCGATAACAGAGTTTGAACCGTTGGTCTGAGAGTTTCCGGTACTGCTACTCGAGCCTGAAGCAGAGCTGTTTGTTTTACCCCAGTTAGCTTCATCTGCGTATGAAACATTGTCGATGTTCATATTAGATATACTAAGCTGGTTCTGTGGTGTCTGAGAGTTAACAGTTTTGCTGTTATCTTCGCTGGAGCTGCTTTCACTACCAGTAGTGCTGGTGTTAGTAGAGGTGGAGTTTGTACCAATATTAGTACCACTCTTCTTTCTATCCATCTCTTTAATATAATCAACGTTATAGATTGGGTTAAAGTCTTGATCAGCTGAATAGAACAATTGGTTATACTTTGGCATAATCTCAGCAAGAGCTGTCTCAAGCTCAAAGAGCCACCTGCCAACAGTCTCCTGACCAATCTCGCGGAAACGGTAATAACTTAGAATCTTGGTGTTAAGTTCCTGACGAGTTGGAACTTTGTATGATGTTCCATACTGTTTTACTTTATTAGGATCGGTTTCGTATAAAGGATATTTGCTCATAGCTTCAGCAATAGCTGCAGCTGTATCCTCATAACGGAGTAAGTTGTCCAAGACTTCTGTGTACTTTGCTGGGATCATTGTTGCTCTGTCCAAGAAGTCCGGCATTATATACTTATCTTCTTCCATTATTGCTCCTCCTTAATATCGTCTTTTACAATGTCTTCATATTCAGGAATCTTATCAAGCTCCCTGCGTTTTACAGATATGTTAAGACCAAAGATTCTGTTAATTTGCTTGCAGGCTTCCTGTCGGCTTCTGAGTAACACATCTTCGCATGCTTTTACCTGCTCGTTGTTTGCTTCAACTTCATTTGCAACCATACGCTCACGCTTGTCCATGTTTGCATTATTAACACCAATATCTGTAAAGAACTCATTAATAATCATATGCTTCTGGACTTGAAGGTCTTTGAAGACCGGAGGGGCTGTTAGATCCAGAGTACTAATCATATCCTTATCGAAGGAGTTATCTGCATAAATAACCGGCTCGTTGTCTCTTCGCTGGTTAATAGCTTGTTTGAGACTGAGCTTTTGTTTGTCTGTACAAGTAACAATTGTAGGAGTCTTTTGAGCTTCGATATTAACATCAATGGCACGGTCAAGGTTGGTTAACTTGTAAGCATAATAACGGACGACTGAGAACTCAGGAAGACGGAGGTCATTATTGCGAATGATATAACAATCTTCACCACAAGTTAGAGGAGCTTTTCCTGAGTAAACATAATTAGTAGCAACAGGAGTCAATGTTGTTGGATCGTCATAACAGTTTACTCCACCATCTTGAGCAATACCTGCAACCATATATCCCATAATAGGGTCTTTGAAGAAGACACAAGCACCGTCAGCGAACATGTAACGCTCAATCCAACGGCTTTCCATGTTGTTTGGCAACCCCTCCCATTCGAAGAGGTTCTTAACGATCAGCATCAGTTTATAGTAGTAATAACTGAAGGTGATATTATTAGACATCTGAGCAACAGACTTGTAACTCAGTAGCTGGTAGTTTTCAAAATTACAATTCTTATCCATTATTTATCCTTATACTATTCCATTACTTACGCTGTAATTAAGGAAGTTACTTGGGTTTCTCCAGAAGGTAATACCCGAGTTGTATGCTTGCTTAATTTCATTCAAATAATCGTTTGGAACGTTCCCTGTAATATTACAGTCGATAGTCTTAGTGTACCACCAGTTCTGTCTGTGAGCTGTGTTTGGAGTCTTAACCCTGTGGGTAGCATAACCAAACATATCAAAGAAGTCGTCTACGATTCTTGCATATTGTGGTTTAATACTCATCATGTTGAAGTGAATGCAGGTCATACTGTTGGTGTAATTAACATCACCATTACAGATATTACCTTTAGTCATCGGAGGTTCAAGTTTGTGTTCGTAAACTTGAGTTAATGTGTTTGCGATACCACTTAAACCAGAAACAACTCCAGCACCTGTACCACTAGCAACACCTCCAGCAATAGTTGCTAAGTCTAGAGCAGTATCAACAGCCATGTTAACACCATTCTGAGTGAGCCAGTTTACATAAGGGTCGGTTTGCCATGAACCAACAGGTAATTTTCCGTAATTTATACCTTCATCCCAGTTATTAGCACGCCCTTTGTAATCCTGTGGATAGACTCTAGCACTACCACCTGTACACAGAGAGTAAGCAAGCTGGAAGGTCATTGTTGAGGAAGTAAAATCCTCATAATGGTAAGTTGTTACTTCACCAGAGTTATTAGAAGCTTGCATATAACGGTAAGGGAATGTCTTGAGCTTCTGGTTTCTTGGACTGTAACCTCCTGCCATTCCAGATGGAACACTAATATTTTGGTCACTTGTGAAAGACATGTTCGGAGCAGGATTGACTGGTACACTAACAAGACTTCCACTACCAACGTCAAAACTTACATTACCAAATCCACTTTCACTAAAACAATATGAAGGAACAACAAACACAGCGTATATAGCATCAGCAGCTTTAGATTTATCATAGGCTTTAGCAATTGTTTTAATTGAGTCTACATTTTTAACACCAAAATAATATAGACCATCTGGTAATTTAGAACCAGCAGGTTGGTAAACAACACCTTCTAGCCCATTTGCTTTCTTAGAAACAGCTATTGCAAAATAAGTTGAATCCTTATCCCACAACCATTTTGAAACACCATCAGTAGATACATAATCTCCAAGCTCAACATTTTCAGGAAGGACGTTTGAACCTACTGTATCATCATTAGTATGCTCCCTCTCAACAAACGAAGGTTTGACAGTAATATCAAACATAAAGGTTTGCAGAGGGTCGATCGCAAACTCAATATCTGTTCTGCCATCATCAATATAAGTCATCTTCTTAATGAACCCATAGAACCACTTATTAGAGTAAGCAGTATTTTGGAACATTATATAATTACAGTTTCGGATCGTATCAATATGAGCCGGACAACGGAAAATAGAAGTGTCTCTCTGGTAAGAAACATTGGTGTAACTCTTGAGGATGTTGTTCTGCATATAACTCTGCTGGGCTGAAGCATTAGCAAAGTACAGAGTGTTCTTCATATCATCTTCAAGAGGAGTGTTGAGTAGATATACTTTTGATATATTAGCCATAATCTTATTCCTAATATAACTATAACATATTCACAAAATATCCACAGGGTGTGGATAACCCTGTGGATAAGTGGATTAAAGGTTAATCAGGTCAAAGTAACTCATGTTATCATTTATTACTTTGCTGGTTTGCCTTTCAATAATCCTGCTGATTGCATTCCAACCTGCATAAGTAGGGTGATTACTTTGCAAGTAAGTCAATACAGATTGCGAGAACGCTTGATCTTTGATTGGTTCGATCACAGGGAATCCGTAGTGATTTGCAATACCCTTAATAGCATTTGAGAATGTGGAGTAATTAGGATTCATGCTATCTGGTCTCATTACCGTAATCATCACAAACCTTGCATTTGGTGCATGATTCTTCAATTGTTGAATAATCTTGCCATAGTTACCATAGAAGGTGTCACTATTAATAGTCCAGTTATCATCATTGATGTCTGAATCTTGACCAATATAGCTAGTACCGTATTGAATACAGTCATTGATGCCTAGAGCCAAGTAATACAAGTCTGCAGGTTCTTCAGATAATGCTTTGGTTAGACAGTTAGCATCAGTCTGGAAAGTACGAGTAGTCACACCACCCTGTGCACATTTGCTTGCTTTAATACCATTCTTCTTACCAAGCATACCAATCCATGAAGTTTCTAGCGAGCCACCTCTCCATCCACCATTCTGCCAAACACCACAGTTAGTGTAAGAGTCTCCACAAGCAGTAATGGAGTTGATGAAGCTTAAGTCACATAGGTCTTCATCACTAATTTTAATGGCAGTAGATTCAATGGTTGGTTCAGTCATATTTAATACTGAAACAGGTAAGGTGTAATACGGAATATTTGTATCATACAGTGTATCATCGCCTTCATATACGAGAAGATTATCAGCAACTTCTTGTAATGTAGTGTCAGGGTTAGCATTTGCATTATAGGCGAAAATACATAGGTATTTATCGCTGTCACCAGTCGTAATCTCAAGATGCGTAGTAGTTGAAGGATTTATAACACCCTCAACTTCTGTTGCATAATCGTTAATTTTAGGAAAATTGACACATGAGAATACACACAATCTATCTGCAATGTCTGTAGAGATAAACTTCTTTACAGTATAAGTTGTGCTTGATTTACATGGTAATACGATTACTCTTGAATTAGCACTTGCATAAAACTGGTTATTCTCGTTAATGAGAATAGGCATAGCGAAAACATTTTCACTATCTAGCAACTGATATGTTTTAGTTGCAGAAGTGATATTTCTTAGCCCAATAGTTTTTTCATAGTCAGCATTATTAAGATTGATACCTTTATATGGTTGCCAATCAATAGGTACTGCAGTTTTAGATACCATGAGCGAAGAGTAAATATCTTCATAAGTTAAACCAACATCTGCATTTCGGTTATAAGCGAAAATTGCCAAGTAATGAGTATTAGCATTCGTAGTAAAGGCATACATACGAGTTGTAGTTTCAGTACTATCACCATGAGTTGCAATAACACTTACACCAACATCTGGAAGAGCGTTAGTTTCATATACCGTAAAGCGAGTACCGTTTGATCCACGTTGCATAGTATAAAATGTGCTAGGCTCAACAGGGACAATAACTGTTACAGAGTATGCACTTGCTTGGAACGGATTGCCATTTAGAGAGATAGCGTTGATAATCGTAGGATTATCCACATCAAACATCTGCTTTGTATTGTGAGTGAAGTTCAGGTTAGATCTTGCAACACTAGCATCTGCCAAACCTGTGCTTTGATATGTGCCACCATCTTCCCAAGAATCACCATCATAATAGTACCAATGACCAGAAGTAGTTAGAACATATACTTTAGTTGTGTCTGTCATGTCTGACAAACTATCTACTGCAATTGGAGTACTTCCGATAGCAGAAGAAACTTTGTTGTTAATTGCAGAAACCGTTGAATTGACACTAGATTCAAACTCGTCAATGTCTGAACGCATTTCAGCAAGAGGTTCAGTCAAGATTGTTTGAAGAATCTCTTGAAGTGAACCATCTTCAGCCATTGAATTTAGTTTATTGTTGATTTCTTCTTGAACATCAAGGTTTTCAAAATATTCATCAACATAGTCTTTCAATTCATTGAACTTGTTAATGTAATCTTGAATAACACGATATTGCTCATTAGCAATACGAACAAGCTGGTTTACTTTTGCATACATCCTAGCAGTTTGCTGGATTACTGCACCAGATTCCTTATCATAGAAAGCTGGTTGCATATTCGTTTCTACCCACGGAGGTAGAAAGTTGATAAAGTTTTTCATAATTTATCATCCTTAAAATAGGTGGTGGTTTTACCCACCACCTAAATTAGTTATTATTGTTAAGCTACCGTGATGGTAATGTTGCCGGTAACGGTGTCAATCTTAACAACACCAGTATCGGAATCATAAGCATCAGCGAGTGTTGAACCACCCATAGCGATCGTAACGGTATCGCCAGCTGCAACACCCTTGAGGGTCGTCTTGTAGCTCATACCTTCGTTAACAGCAGTACGCTTGTTGGTCGAAGTTACACCAGTCTTGAGGGTGTAAGTTACAGTATACTCATCGGCAATATCACCATCGGAGTTCTGATCAGAAGCGATGACGAACGCAACAGCGTTGGTCAATGGGCTGAAGCCCAAAGTCTGCCAGACATGGAGGTAGTGGTTGCGATATAGACCAAGACCATTCTCAAACTCACGGAAGGTGAAGAGGTCATCATAAACTTGGAAGAAGTTACGGTCAACGAGGGCGGCGATCATACCATCAACTGGGAAGGCATCAATAACTTCCTTCTGAGTTTCGTTCCATTCGAGGATAGACTTGTTGAAAGCATATGCCAAGCTGTCGACAGCAACCGAGACATTCGTTGCGTTATCGACAACGAAGATCTGTTCTTCTGGTTTCGAGAAGGTGACAATTGGTTTGATGTCAGTACTCTGTGCAGTCAAGTAAGCGTTGTAATCGCTTGATGGGAACTTCATACCACCGGAGACGGTTTTAACAGTCTTGATGAAATCATCAGCGTTCTGCTTGCTTGCAGTTGGGTCAGCGACAGGGATAACAACCATGGCATTGTTTTCATAAGCCTGTGCAAAGAGTTGACGCATCAAGATATACTCATCGTACTCAGCAGAGTTACGGATGGTGGTGAAGAGGTTAGCCAAGTAGTCAGAAACACCTTCATAGCTCTTAAATGCTTTAGCCAAAGCTTCTGGAGAGTCGGTAAGCTGGTAGGTGTCTTGGCGATTCATGCGATGGAAGACTACCTTCGTATCTGGAAGTTCACGGGTCAAGAGACCAGCACCAGACTGATCATAGGTCTTAGCCTTGATGAAGTTGTTGTAAATCTCTTCGACAGTATCACCAAAGGTTTTCTTACCCTTCTTGAACTTGCCAAGAGGGTTGCTCCAGCTCTTCTTGATTAGCATAGGAGCGTAAATCATGTTAGCTATAGTGTTAATAAATTCGTTGTAGACAACTGCATTGTTGAGATCGGTGATTGCTTCACCAACAGACTCAATGTTGTTGCGAGTTGCTACTGGAACACGGTCTTGATAAGCTTGTGAAGCGTTATCACGGATGGTGTTCAAGAGTTCAATTGCATCCATTGAAACTTTTCCTTTATATTATTTAATATTTTGTTACCAATTTAACTTGGAAACAATGTCTTCAAACTTTCTCCGAGGTTGAGACTCTTCCTGTTTCAGACCAGTCTGCTCTTCGATTGTTTGTTGTGGAGTCTTCTGTGAACCGAGCTGTGTAAACAACTTCATGTTTGCACTTCGGATCTTCTCCATTTCTATTACATCAGATTCATGTTGCTCGGTCAAGTTAGCATTAGCTTCAAAAATCTGGTCAATACCCTCAGTAAGCTCTGCCAGACCTGCTCTCATTTCCTCTGCTGATTCAAGCGAACCTAATTCCTTTATCTTCGCTTCAAAGGTTTCCTTGTCCATTTCTCTTGCCTCTTTCTTCTATTAAATAGTACAAAATTGTACCTATGTTTATTATAACTTGATTCTGGTTCTGGTGGAACATCCCCACCCTTCCAGAGTGTGTTTCTAAAGACTCCTAAGAACTGATCCAGACCTAGATTGTTTACACTTGCTGGAGACCCACCACCTGTACCTGTCTGGTTTTGCCCTAGACAATTGATTCTGTTAGTGCCGTTGTAGTCCTCATCAGCAAAACATATATGTCCAGCGTAATTATATGAGGTTCTGCCCATCACGATAATATCGCCACGCTTAATGTTCTGCACTCCAGTAACAGCAATAAAAGGATATACAGCGTTGGCATTTTGCATCAAAATCCAACAGCCTGCAGCTGTACCATCTCCGGTCTGAAGAGTTAGATTGTACTGAGCATACAACTCTTGCACGAAGTCCCAGCACTGTGCATACCACCATCCATCGTAATCGTAGGAGTTGCCCAGAGTGGCATCTCGCCACTCTTGGTAACTTCCATGAGGTATTGATACAAATCCAGTATAATGAGCCATTATTCGAACACAATCGGCACTGAGCCAAATAGTTTTGTAATAGTCTTAGAAGTTCCGGATATATTCTGGATCGTGATATATCCACTGGTTAAGATATTGATTAGAATATCTCCATCATCAGATATAAGAGTTCCATAAGATTCATACGCTGGAATATTATCTCCGGTAATCTGGAATAGAGAAACAGGAGTTGCATCAGCAAGAGTCAAAGAACCTTGTAGAAAAACCGTCGCAACTCCAGTTTTACCTCTTCTATAGATTGATAGATTACCGTCTGTCCATGTATTAGAGTCAATATCAGAAGATGGTACAACGATAGTATCACTCACGATATACGGAGCAACTTCACCCTGAAACAGCACGAAGCCGTCATTGAGTGAAGTAATATCATCGTTAATATCGCCAATCTGTCCATTGATTAGAGTGATGTTACCTTCAATCGTGCTAATCTCATCATCCAAGTTATCAACAGCTGTGGATAAGTTGCCAACAGTTGTGGATAAGTTGCCAACTGTTGTGGATAAATTTCCAACTGTTGTGTTTAATCCCGAAACAGTACCGGATAGAGTTGTTAAGTCTCCAGATAACTCTTGCAACTCCAAAGATACAACAGCGTTTTGCACAGGGTGTGTAGAACTTGTGGATAATTCATCATCCATATACACACCACCGAGAGTAGTCTTAGTGGCTTCCGGAAGATCATAAGTTCCAGTCGCAGTTAGAGTTCCGTCAGAAGATACAGCAAGTCCAGTACCAGCTTTAACAAGCCCAACAGTAGACTCAGTAGCAACTGGAACAGATATATGCCCAGTAGAATCAATGTTAATATTGTCACCAATCTTAACACCACCGAGAACAGACGATGATGCTGTAGGTAGTATATAATCTGCCACCAGTGGAGTCTCAACTGAAACTTCATCTGATAGTAGGCTAATTTCAACTTCTTCATTCATATTATTCTTCCTTCTGTTTGTTATAGTCTGAGGAACTTTTAACGAGAGCAAGACCAAGTATAGTGTTTAAAGCACCTACAATAAGCTGGATTGTCTGATCTATTTCTGTACCAAAACTAAAACCCCAGATTTTACTAAGTCCTGCATATAACACCTGAATAAGAGGTAATACAACAATAGCAACAATCTTTAAAATATCGTAAACTTTATTGCTCATCGGAATTGTAACTCTATTGTTTTTAGCGTTGTCTGATATGTTTTTCATATCGGCTACAATCTTCTGATACTCCTCATCAGATAAGCCTCTAGGGTTGTCTGCATCACCATCACTCGTTGGAGTTGGTTCTGTAGTAGGTTCTGGCTTTGGAGTAGGAGTGGGAGTTGGTTTAACAGATGGATAGTTTATTTCATTGATTTTATTTGCTAATTCGTTCATACGACTATATAAATAATCCCCAGGGCAATAAGTTGGAGACCAATCTCTGTGTGCAGATAGTGTTGGATACACTCCGTCCGGATCAAACTTCACTTTACCTAAACCATTACGTTTTGCAATGTCTGCACAAAGTTTTGCCAAAGTGTTAAATGTTTCTTCATCTACTAACCAATCTGGCGCACCTGTACTGTTAACTGTTTCGATACCTATAGTACAACAGTTACCTAGCCAATCTCCACAATGCCATGCAGTATCTTCTTCTCTCACATACTGATGAACCTGATTGCCCTTAACTCCATAGTGAGCAGAACCCCCTCTACCTGCTTGACTAAAAACAGTACCTACAGAATCCAAACTAGTTGATGCAGCGTGATGTATTACAATACCGTGAATGGTATCCGAACGACCATGAGTATAATTAGTTTCATTCGCCCACCATTGTTTTGTAACTAATCCTGATTGACTCATATATTACTCCTGATTAAATACACTATCGTTTACAACAATATAACCACTTAATGGGATGCTCGGAGTGTCTCCGATCGTGTACCTTAAGTCATAGATATACATGCCAGCATCCAATGACAATATATCTGTAGTAGAGAAGTCTACTTTATATTTTCCTGTTTCAATCTTAGTGATGCCATCACCGATACTCTTTTCAATAAGCATCGGAAGACTGTAGTCTTCCTTAATACCAAAATCCATAGTCGTAACATCTTGATTGAGATTCTTAAATGTTACGATAAAACTAAATGTAGACCCACGCTTAACACTAAATACTTTTAGCATTACTTATTCTCCTTCTTGAGTGCCTTTAGGGCTTTCTTAATACTTTGAGGTATAGGAACACCTGCTTGCCCAAGATTCTCTAGTATAGACAGACCTTCATTCGCCACAAAATAATAAATGACTAGAGTTCTTATCGCTCCAGTCTCACCAGTAACTCTATCAACTAATACTGCCAACATTACAATGATAAGCAGAGCCGTCTTCTTAACAATTCCTCTGAAACCGGTTTTAGAAGATAACTGCTTCGTAACGAAGCCCTTAATAATTCCACTTACATAATCTAGTACGATTGCAATCAGAAGTGCAATCATAGCAACATCTAAACCACCCACTAAATATACGAAGGCTGTTAGGAGAGTTGCAACTATTCCATTGTATATTTCCTTCATAATTCAAGTATAACACAAGCACAAAATAAAGCCCTCACGCATAGGGCTTTATAGAGGACAGATACTTATTTTATATCACTTGCGAATAGTGAAGTCAATAACCTGTTTGAAGTCCGTTCCACATAAATCTGTAGCATAAAATATGTTGGATTCTCTGAACTCCTGAAACACTTGATTGAGTTTCGGATTCCTGAAGTTGGTGGAATATATATCTCTCTGCCATAGTGGAGACTGCCGCACTTGATCAGATATAACGATGGAGTCATCTTTAATCTCACCGTCATAAGGTTTAATAAACCAACAGTATGTTCCATCATCGTTGTCTTCTAGGTATGAGCAGACAAACTTAAACTCTTGATACATAAAGATAAATGAGAACCTAGAAGTGTAATGCTTCAGAGACTTCGGAAGATGAGGTTGTGGATCAGACTGCCAGCTACCAGTGTTGAGCATATCCTTGTGTTTACCGATAGCCATATTAGTGCCAGTTGCCTTACAATGCTCCAGTGCCATTGTAATATAAACAGGTTCTCCGTTCTCGTCTTCGCCTGCTGGTATCTTAGTGGTTTTAATGTCTCCTTGCTTCATGGTTGAAACCAGCTTATGAAGACCCCACTCGTTAATGTATGGGCATACTCTAGATATTGTGTTACCTACCATCCAGAGTCTAGTAGTGTACCTTTTGCGATCAATAGTACTCCAGAGGTTAACAAGTTTATCCGGCTCACCCCCAATATATGGGGTACGAGCAATAAACTCTTCGAAGATAATATCATCTACATCCAAGTAACTTGCACCTGCATAATGTTGCTCGGAGTTGAGTGCCATGACGTAACCAATCTTCTCACCCCTAGTAGTCTTACAATTCTCGAAGTCGTAATTAGCTAGATACAACTGTTTCTTATACATAACAATACAGTTATATCTTCCCTGAGTAATAGTAGTTACATCTACATCTGAGAAGTACTGTTCAATCTTCTCAGATTTAATCTCCTCGTTCCATCTTCGAAGCAGTATGAACCTTCTGCCAGTCTGAACATACTTCATAACCATCTTCTTATGTTTCACCTGATAACTCTTGCCATCAGACCTTGAGCCAAATGCTAGGTTGTACAGACAACCCTTAGCATCCAGTGCATCTATATTGTAGTGTGTTCTCTTTTTGTTGCTCATCTGAACTTTGCCCTTTCACTTGATTGTTCCGTTATGAGTTCTATATAATCTAGTGCTTTACCGAGTTTGTATGTTGTCGGAATCATACAGATTCCGGACTTGTCGTTTACTGTATACGAGTTACCCAAGTAATCAGTTATTGTATAACTCTCCTGATTATCATTATAAAACAGTGTTAACTTGTTTGTGTTCTCGAAGTCGAACACCAAGTCATCTCGGAACTCATCCAGCGACTTCAGACACTTAGCACCACCGGCTTTAGGCACACCTGATACGGTTACATGGATTTCTCCATCAATCTCGTAAGCATATTTCTTTGCACCTTGAGTGATGAACTTGTCATAGGTAACAGTTCTGCCTTTTCCAGTTTCACACTCAAAGACTCCTAGAAGATGAGGAATGCCTTTAATATCTGATGGAGCGTAACGGTTAAAAGCTATACCTCGAACCTTGCATACATATCTAATTTTATCTTCAACGGATTGATTGTACTTTTCGAAGACAGACTTATCATAACCTTGTACTAGTTTGATTGAGTCTGTATCACAATACACAACAAACTGATCTAGATCCAGCACTCTCCTTAGTAGATTGTCTCTAGCATATGCTGTACACCAAACACCCCAAGCGAAGTTAAGGAAACCCTTACCCTTTTCTTTTCCTAACTTCTCTCCAATCTCAGCATTAGATAGTGGTCTCTCAATCCACTCCTCGTAGTTTGCAAACTCTACATCAGCACGGATTGTGTTAGTGACAGTCATGCCGTATAAACTGTTGAACGCTCCCTTTTCCCTCGCATATTCGAGTTCCTTACCTTCAACATTCTTAAGCTCAGTTTTAAGAACATACTTGTCTAGGATGAAGTTAACGTACTCTATAGGAAGGTAGTTGTACACAGAATAGTAACATTCTTCAATCTCGTAGGAATCGTAACTGTAAGCATCGAGGAAGAACTTTAAATCAATATCTGTACAGGTGATTGTAATTTCATTGGCAGATATGATACGACCGTTATCATAATTAGGATAGCCTTTAATGTTGTCGCACTTGCTAGACGATATAAAATTATTGTAGTACTTGCTTTTAGGATTCTTTATTGTAACTCTGATTAGATATGCAAAATTAGGATTCATCTGCTCGACTCTCTTAATGTTGCACTTCTTGAACTCTGTACTCGGAAACTTGCATGTAACTAGAACATAAGGATATGCACTTGTCTCGTCATAAGAGTCGACATTTTGTAAAACATCATCAGTGTAAATGTAATTAGCGTGAGTGTAACCACCAGCGAATGCATCGACCAACATGTTGTAGACTTTTGGATCAATGTTAATCTGTTTCCCAACCCTCGCACGGTATGAGTAATCAGATAACACTAAACGCTGGAGCTGCTTTCGCACCTTACCTGTAGAAGTTGTAGGTAAACGGTCTACACGCTCGTAGGTCTCCAGCTCTGTTTTAATGTACCAGTATGTTACCAAACAGTCGAACTCACAATACCCTAGTTCCTTCTCGGTTAACGGAGTTGCTGGAGTTCTGAGAAGCGAATAATCTAGATCACCAACCTTCTTTTTAACAGGTAGTTGATAAACATCTGGTAATTTTTCGAGCTTAAGATTAGATAACATCATTGAGCAATGGAACTCAATGTTGTAATCTTCTAGCTCACAAGTGAGAAGTTTGCGGCTCTTCCTGCTCATAACAGTTTTAATTCGAAGAACCGACCATAATGCTTGAAACTCGAAACTCAAGTTG
>Ga0326512_10002266_pt1 | contig 14254 bp, 26 predicted proteins | sample 1_2617_0518_D_FD_203652 | JGI IMG/M metagenome (GOLD analysis project Ga0326512, IMG submission 203652) | Bovine rumen microbial communities from UC Davis, California, United States - 1_2617_0518 | ecosystem: Host-associated > Mammals > Digestive system > Stomach > Rumen | place: USA... | reverse complement strand
GGGTTCCATCCTCGCGGATGTAGTTGGAGATGATGAATGCGCACATCAGACCGTCAGTGATGATGTAAGCGCCGTTGGAGGTCTTACGGAGGATGGTAATGCCGCTTTCGAAGGTGTGGGGGTAAGTCATCTGTGTATCCATAGCTGTATCTGTTATTGTCTTATGTATATATTTACCAAACCAACGGCATAAATTTAACAAAAAGAAGGAGAAAATCCAAAAATTTTCTCCGGGTAATAATATATATAATTTATATGTAAAGTTTAGGTCAGCGCTTTTTATTTCCGAAAATACTTATATTAAATTTCTCATATTGGTTAGATGCGAATACATCAAGAATGTAATTAGCGGATTTTCTCAAGATAGTAAATTCCTTATCTCCACCAGTCCATTCATAAGATCTCATTACTTCAGTATATCCATCAAACTCCGCAGGAGTGTCTTCGATCATCTTTGCACCATTCTCTGTAAGATAGTCTTCTATGATTTTTACAGTATTTCCTGGTTCATGTCCAGGACGTTCCGTCCATGCAAGTGTAATCTTATATATAGAGTCTTCAATTGTCTGGGTGGTTGGTTCGGGATTACTTTTAAAAGATCCATTAATAGCGCCCCCTATCCGTTCACTGGAGGTCGTCCTATTGGTATCCTTAATTCCACACTGTTTAAGAGCTTCAAGAACTCGTGGGGATGAATCATTCACTTCCACACCAGCACTACGAAGTTGTTTACATATCTCGAGATATTCTTCAACCTTATCTTTTACATCTTTTCCATTCTTTACTCTCTCTTTGAGAACTTCTTTAACGTTATAATGCTTTCTCTTTAGTTCTTGAATCTTATCCATTTTAAGTATGATTATTGATAAAAATATATTGAATTACTATGTTATCTCTATCCCCTAGATATGATTTATTTAGGTTTGAACTTCCAAAAACATTCCTTCCGGATACGGTGAATGAAAAGTATCAGAAGATACTTAACCAGAATGCTGGTGTACTTGTTACACCTATTGACTATCTCAATGAAAGTATTCAAGGAATATCCATTCCTGGTATCTCTGATCTTACTGTAGATCAAACACAGCATAGTAGTAATTCAATTAGTGGTCTTGGAAAGATCAATGTAGAACCATCTAGAAGTAACACATACAAGAGCACAGCAAACCCTCTTGATAAGATAAACAAAGAGATAACTATCACATTCAGATTTAATCAAGGATTCTATAACTACTTTATGTTATATGAAACTGTGTTTTGGAAATTCTGTAAGCCAACAAACTATCCTAATGAAGATGTTCTTTATGTTGAGTTGCTTGATGAAACAGGACGTGTGAATGCACGAGTAAAGTTTTTTGATTGTGTAATTGATGGTCTTGATGGTCTTGATTTTACATATAGCAAGATTGAAAGAGACGCTGGTACATTCAATTTGACATTTAAGTTTAATAATATAGATATAGAGTTTATCGACGAAAACGGACAAGAGATCTAATGAAAACACTTGTAGAAAGTATATTTGGTAATAATATAGCAAGCGATCCTAACATTACTGATGCTGAGGTTGCTGTGGAATATGTTGTGGAGAAACTTGAAAAGGCTCTCAAGATGAAAGCCATTAATGTAATGACCGATAAGAATCCAGAAGATAAAGTATGGAAGGATGGTACATGGTGTCTTTCATTCAGTCCGGCTGGATATGCGGATGTTGCTTCAATAATTTATTTACAATATAACTATAATTATGTGGCTGATCGTACCGCAGAGTATTCCGAAGCGATAACTTGCCCTATTAGATTTTTTGTTAGAATCGATGAAGTAAGAGATGAGATTATATTAAAGGATATTGGATGTGAAGCATATACGGATTATGAATATCAGGTTGGTGTAGATATCTTGGATGACGCTATTCCTCACGACACTCCAATAAAAGATATTCGATTCAATACAAACACAAAGAATATAGTAACGTTTATTACTAATTGTTTCCTCGATTTTAAAGATCTTGTAGATAGAGGGGCATTCGAAAAGATGGTTGAGGATTTATATCTTAAAAACATTGGAAACAGAGGTGGTAAATCCAGACAACTTGAACAAGATGCTGTAAGCGAACTACATAAAAACTTTAGAAAGATTATTAAGAAATGAAAACATTAGTTGAAAGTATATTCGGAAACGATAACATCACCAGTGAGGTGCATCTCAGTCTCGAGGTGATCCACGAACAGATAATGATTGCATTGAAGAAATTCAATCTCGAAACCATTATCTGGGATGATATCTTTAGTAAAGGTTATATCCCGCAGAAACCTGGTATCATTGACGATAATGAGAATATAGGAGATGGATACTTTAATGTTACTGTGATTACTCCGAATAAGTATGTATATAGAGGTTCTAAATATAAAAATGAAGAAGTTTATCTCACAGCGAATGTTTGTATAGGTATGGGTGAAAAAGACGACCATGAAGACGAAACTAAACCATATATCAAGCGTGTTGATATGGGATGGATGGAATCTGAAGTTGGAGGACTTTTCCCACACTCAAACGTACTTTGGGATAGAAGTGGTTGGAAACGTTATAGTCCTCTCAAGACAAATCAAATCAACGATAAAACAGTTAAGACCATTATAAATTATATTGTTGGTCTTGTTGATACCCTTCTCAAGATGATGAACCGAGATCGACAAATGATTTATGATATTTTCCATGGGAATGAAATGGAAGGTGGTGATCCACTTCTATATGGAAGAAAAGATTGTTACTGGTATATAGATAATGTAATGAAAAAGGAGCTCCGTTAAGAGCTCCTTTCTTGTTTATGCAACAAATCTAAACTCGCGTTAGACAAAGACAAGGATGGGCTTAAGGTTGCACTTCATAAGGACCCCGTCCTCAATAATGTACGGATCAACGTGCTGTACCTGTCCAACCTCCTTGTTATAGAAGGTCTCCTCATCAAATGAAGAAAGACGGACGGCAACATTCAATCCAGGTTTGTAGTTAACAAGCTCTTCAGGAGCGACTTTCACCATTCCGGTGATATTCAGATCAGGAACCTCTACAAAGACTCCGCACTTCTTACTGGAGTTGATAACACCAGTCACAACACCACCGTGAACTGCCTTGGAGTACTTCTCCCACTTCGGACTGTCTTCACACCACCTATTGAACATCTCGATAAGACGTTCGTGACCAAGGAAGGTCAAGTATGCCTTTACAGAGCAGATAAGAGACATTCCATCTCCCTTCTGGATATAGTTGAGCACGAATGCATCAACATCCTTTCCAATGAACTGCTCAAAGTCATCGGTGATGTTAAGAACGATCTGGCTTCCAGGGATGAATGCATCTACTGTATACTCTTCTCCAACAAATCCGGAGGTAGAAGGGATGACTGCCTTACCAGTGAATCCACCAGCAGTGAGCTGAAGATTACGAACTTTGATTGTTCGAGGGTCTCCAAGAACATTCTGGAGAACTGGATTAGCAACTGTATCGTTAATCCACTCCTCAGTCATAGGCTTGATAGGATCGAGGGTGATGCGGTCTTTCTTGACATCAGTGACTACTGCGTTGATAGCCTCGGGAGAACCACCACGGAGTTTACGATACTTATAAAGGTTAGCGGAGCAAAGCACCGTGCCCTTATAGTTGACATCTGCAAAGGTAACAGAGTCCTTCGCTACGTTATCGAGTCTGGTGGAGATAATGTCACCCACTCTATATTCGCGAGGGGTTTCATTTGCCTTCTCTGATGCTCCGGTAAGGTCTATGCCATAGACCTCCTGAAAGGCTTCCGTTACTGACTTGTTTGCGAATCGGTTAGAATAAACCTTGATTCGAATTTTTTCATCTGCGAACTCCGGCCACTCAAACTGATCACCGGGTACAGATTTGTTTAAATTAGAATTTTTCAATTTTACTTGAATTTTAAAAGGTTAAACTTATATATGATATAATATATCGAACTTACTTGTTATATTTAAGTTCAGGTGCTTTTGGTATTTCTATATCTATGATTGGACGATTATCTTTTGGAAGGTTTCCATTCTTTTTGTTTAAAAGAAGAACCACATCATCCCCGTGAAGTTTCTTTAAATAACCGACTATGGAGTTATGCACTAAACTATCTCCTTGTATGATAGGAAGTTTGGTTACATATTCTCCAACCAAATTTCCGTTACGTGTTACTCCGATTTCATAGTAGAATTTATTTTGACCACTTTTTGACATCTCTTTCTGCTTGTTTTAGTTTGAGTCTCCACTCCCTCTTTTTCTTGGGATCCATTTTCTTACGACCTGCGGTTTGTTTTGCAACCTTCAAGTCATACTTCGCTATTTTGAGTTTGTCTTCTTTTTTCATTTTAGTCGTTCCTATGCTCCTTGTAATAAGCAGTTAGTTTTCTCCAAGTATAAGGGCTTGCGACCTTATCTTTAAACCAACTGATATAACCAGGATCGGTCTTACAGACTGACATGAACTCCTGATCCCTGTACTTACCAATATTAAATACTATTCTCTCCTTCTCACCAGCGTTAGCTGCGTTACGGATAGATCCTTCTGGAGAATAAAGATGGTTCTCTGCCCAGTCTTCTATTGGTTCTCCAGTTTCATTATCTTCTTTCAGTACTTCAAGCTGGCGCCTGAATACTTCCACTGTTGCACTGACATCAGCAAGACTATTGTGAGCGTTTTCCATCTCGCGTCCTGTATAATTGAAATATACATTAGAGAGCTTACGAGGATTGAGACGTGTTTCAATACCGTAACTGTCATAAAAGATCTTACCCTCCATAGGGAAATTCTTTCCTATAGCAAGAAGGTCTTTATATAACATATTGACATCGAAGCGATTACCATTAAATGTCAGGGCATCTGCATCATCAAACATCTCAATGAATTCGTCTGCTACTGTAGAAAGAAGTACTCCGTTCTTTTCAATAAATTCCTTGGTCAACCCGTGTGCTTCAAACGCACCTGGCTTGATCTCGTAAGCGCGAAGCGGACGAATGTAATGGTCAAAGGTCTTGACCTGCTCGAAAGTGTCTTTCCTAAATTTAATAGCGGATAACTGAATAACGTAATCCTCTATCTGCGAGAGACCCGTAGTCTCAACATCGAATGCAACAATATAATGATTCATGATAAAATATACATAGTTTCACATGATTATTTATCCATGAAGGATATTAAACAATATATACTTGAGATAGACGCCAACACACTCCCATCTGATATAACAGTTAATGATATGCGTGGAGAGGAGGGCGGAACACTTACTGTGTCTTTTGGAAAGAACGGTTGGGGGTTAAGTGATGAGTTTGCAAAGATAGATAAAATCATTCATAAGATCTCTCATTCATACAATATATATTTAGTTGATTGTAAGGTTGACACTCTTGATGATGTCTATACATTCACCTTCCAGTACGACAATAAAAATTTCGAATAATGAAGACGCTTGTAGAAAGTCTATTTGATACTGATGTAAAAGGTGCTGATGTAAAGGTTGGCGAAATGGCTGTGCTGTCGGAAGTATCTAATTACAACATGGTGTCTAATGACCTATCTAAAGTACTTGAGATGTTTGATCTCAAAAAACTCTCTAAAGAGAAGTTTCCTATCCGAGTACCTCGTGATCATGGATTTATTAAGTATTGGAATGGGGAAGTTGGTAATGACGGGGTTGGACTTATAGTCGACTTGATTCTCAACATGCCTGTACAGACACTTCTTAACCCACATGCTGGTTGTAAACTTATAAAAGACTATTTTAAACCATATCTTACCAAGAAGGCTGAAAAAATATACATCTCTGATAGTGGTGTTAAAAACCTGTATACTGTTGATATATATGATGATATATTTTTAAGCAGTCCTTCAAGAATTGAATTAACATTTGAATTTCAAAAATGAAAACTCTCGTAGAAAGTCTCTTTGACGATAAACTGATAGAAAAAGATGTTCTCGAAAATCCTGATTTTAAGAAATGGATTAACAGACCAGATACCCTTTGGTACCTTCAAGCCTACTGGGCTGATGAAATGGAGGAACCCCTACAGGACTTCATGGGTGAAGAATGGAGTAAGTACAAAGAAGTAGTTGATTGGATTCTCGATAAGATCAATCAGAAGTCAGGCAATATGTGGCCAATGTATAAGATTATGTATGATGCTGTCGAATACTTCGACGAGATTAAAGATGCATTCGGAACAGAGGATGAGTACTATGATGAGTTCCAGGATTGTGTATATGAAATCAAACATAAGGCAACGGAAGAGTTTGATGGTATTTGGAAGACTTGGTTTAAGGGTTCTATGCCGAAGAACAGTAATGTGACTTCATTTATGCAACAACTCCCCGATGAAGGTCGTTGGTGCACTAAACCGGGTGCTCTTGCTGGTGGTATCTTTCTTACCAATGAAGATACTTTTATAGTATGGAGTTTCCCTCGCAATCTCGATAAAGATATATTGAAATTATTTAACATCAAATAATGACACCTATAAAAACATATTTAGCAGATTACTTGGTTGGAAAGCGCTTTCACTTTAAATGCGATTGTGCTATGAAAATCGACGTTGTAGGGACGGTAGAAAGTTGGAGTATGTATCAGGGGGAGATTATATGGGATGTATTTACTGATAAAGGTAAGTATGTTCGTATAGGATCGAACCATCCAAATATGAATATAGAAGAGTTATGAAAACCCTTGTAGAAAGCTTATTTGATAAAGACTTATTAGATAAATACCCAGTCGACTTGTCTTTTCTTGAAACAAATAACAAACAAGAACGAGTCGACATATTTATGACTATATTACAATTGATGACCGATCCGTTCCATCTTGAGGAGTGGATGGATGAACTATATCACGAACATATGGCGGGATTCGATCATCTTCAACAGGTTCTCGTTGGTTTGTTTAAAAAACAAGGATTTGATTCTTGGTTTAATATAGATGCTAATGAGTTTGAAGAAGCTGGTGAGGAAATGACTGAAGAGGAAATTGAAAGTGCAAATATTGAACTTATAGATTTCTTTAACAAAGCCTACAATACACAGACAAACGGATATTTTCTAATCGGTAAAGGAAAGCTCCCAGAATTCATCGTTAAGATGTTTAAGGCTACTGGACACTGGAACCAAAAACTATCAACAGTAGATACTTGGGCTATGTGTTGGTGGCCAGAGTACGGTCCCGATCTTTCATTCTATGGTTGTCCTCGTGGACTAAATAAAGACTTGAAAAAACTATTATATAATTAATGAAGACTCTCAAGACATACTTTGAATGTGGAGAATGTGGTGAAACTGATGCGGGTTCCGCAGTAGCTACTGCTACTAATACGCTTGGTATGGGCAATCCTGATATAAGTGATGATAACCTCTCCGAGCCTGTTCCCACAGCAAAGTCCAAGATAGAGAAGGATAAGAAAAAGAGAAAGAAGAAAATTAAATCTCTTGCAGAATCTCTTTTTGGAGACAATGTCACTAATGACTTGACTTTTGGAGATTTATTCAAATTAGAGGATGTTGATATAAGAGAAGCTATCGAAAGACCAAGTCATCATGGACCGGGCATGATCCCTACAAAGTTTAAAATAGGAGATATGTATAAACCTACATTACTCTCAAAAGACACTGGCACAAAGGTAACTAAAGACTCAAAATCTATAGCAGATGCGCTGAATAAGATTGTGTGTGATATACCTTTAACTGATGAGTTATTAAAAATGTCTCTTTATAACTTTGGTAGATGGTTGCGTGATAATGCTCGTAAGTACTATTCATCTGCTCTTCTTCATGATGCTTACCTCAGTATAGGATCGGATATTTATGTAATCGATGCAGAAACAAAAATGGAACGCGACTTACAACACGCAGATAAATTAATGGTTAATTTCTTTCACATTACATTAATATACAAAAGAAAGTAAATGAGGTATGAAAAACTTGGTTGAAAGCCTATTTGATGACAATATTCATAAAGATCTTATTTTTGGGGATTACCTCGAAGTAGAAGGATGGGAATGTGAAGATGTCGATAAAGAGCCGTTTCTTGAAGTTATAATGAGTAGTAACTTCAAAGAGTATAAAGATGGTTCATTTAAGAAAATTCCTGATCTTACAAATAAATCCCCTTGGAAACAATTTCTTAAACCATTCGAATCAGTCTATGCGGATCCCGATGAAAAGAAATGGGGCAATGCGAGATACTGGTTTAATAAGGCGTTCTGGTACTTCACTTGGGTTGTGATGTGTTGTAAGGATAGTGCTGAAATAAAAAGTAAACTCACATCATTTATTAACTCCTCTCGAAATTCTGCAATGGAGACCAGCTGGCACAGAATCAATCATCCAATCACCAAAGTGAAAGTTGATGTTTTGAATGGATTGGGGGATATGAAAGGTCTACCAAGGATGGTGATAGTTAAATTCAATTCATATGAATCAGACGTAATAGTTTGGTTGAAACTAAAAAAGAAGGTCTAACGGCCTTCTTTTCTTTTTTAGAACTCGTACTTATCCAATACTTTATCTATCCTCTCTCTCACAAGCTCCTGCCATCCGAGGATACTTGGGAACTTACCCAATCCCTTAATAGTCCAAACATCTCGAACTTTTTCTCGGGCTGTCATCGGAGATGCGATTTTCGTAAAGCGCGAACACTCCCAATCAATTACCATCCCTTCCCAATCAAACCTGTCAAGAACCTTTCTTATATCACCATCCCTAAATTGACAATTCCAAAGATGATCGTCTAACCATTCGAGATGATGATTATGGTGATGACGGTGCCACTTCTGTACCTTTGGATAAGGGTAGAATATTCTTAACCAGGGTTTCTCCCAGTCGTGAAACAGATACTTTGGTTTCCACATCTTATGGTTAAGTGCGGTCATTTGGAAAGCACACCAGTGGGCAAACCAATAAGGAAAACTACTTCTCTCTTCTTTTGTGAACATAACAATCAATCATTGTATATATTGCAAGACCAAGACAGATCCCTGCAAATATCCACAGCCAAACTACTATAGTCATTAGTTCCAGCCGTCTCCTCCTTTACATTTCTTCCAAAGTTTTATAAGTAGATCACTTAATACATCGACGATAACAAAAGGAGTAGTAACTGGCCAAAGAGCACCAAGCCACATAGAATCGCCATAATCCGCATAATCGGTAATACGATAGACCGTGGTAAGAATAATGAATACCACCAACCAAACCAAAAAGATAATTAATGCCGTCATATTATTTCTTCTTTAAATTGCATATTATTCTAACTACTTCAAGCACAATACGTATCACTATTAGCGCCCATAATATGTATAATGTTGTTGTCATTATTTTTTGGATAAAACAGAATCAATCATACCGTACTTGAGCGCTTCATCTGCAGACATCCAATAGTCGCGGTCTGCGTCTTTGAAAACCTTCTTATAAGGCTGTCCTGTGTGCTCTGCGATAATGCTATAAAGTTCTTTCCTATACTTCTCAATCTCCTGTGCTTCAATCAGGATATCGCTTGTCTGTCCATAAGCACCACCCATTGGCTGATGGATCATCGTACGAGAATGAGGAAGTGCAAATCGTTTCTCTGGAGCACCTGCACAGAGAAGTACAGCAGCCATCGAAGCAGCAAGACCAGTACACACAGTGGAGACATCCGGAGTAACCATCTGCATAGTGTCATAGATGGAAAGACCAGCCGTCACAAGACCACCAGGAGAGTTAAGATAAATAGTGATATCCTCATTAGGATCGAGTGATGAGAGATAAAGGAGCTGTGCCTGGACGATGTTTGCCACATCATCATCAATAGCAGAACCCAGGAAGATAATCCTGTCCATCATCAGTCGGCTGAAGATATCTGTTGCTGCTACGTTTAACTTCCTCTCTTCAATGATTGTGGGATTAGTAGTTGCCACATATCGATCAAGGGCAAGAGGATTAACACCTTGTGACTTTGCGAACTTTGTAAAATCGTTCATATATTATCCGTTAATTCTTTTATGAATATTGTAAGCGATCTGACGTTTAACTTCGCGGTTCGCCTGATAGTAACGTTTCTTATTATACACCAAGCAGGGAAGACCCATTCCACGAATGATCTCTTCGAAGATCGGATAGAGATATCCAGCGTCGGTATCGTTCATGTTACCATACATGCCCTGGAAGATGCTGCGCTCCTCCCTGAAAGTCCCCTCAGGAATCTTACTCGTCTTACGAGAAAGCGTCCGTTTCTGCCGTGTAGTGAGTGCAAATGTTCCCTTACGAGGAATGAGAGTGGCTCCGCTGTTAGAGATCTTGTAGTTTGCGAGGATGATCTTATCCTCGTCGTTCCGCATCTGATCGGAATTAAGATGGTTGTCAAATACGCTCATATTGTGTCTATTTAAATATATTTATCAAAAACAGTACAAATCTTTATGTGAATCAACAAAATTATCATAGAACCACCACCAACTATAGTAAGTGATGTTCCTATATCGAACAGTATCGTGACATTCCTTCTTTACAATCTCAATAAACTTCTCTCGAGCAAACCTATATTCCGCCATATCTCTGTACTCTTTATAGAGACTGTATACAGTATGATATGTTTTGTGGTCGGTTTTTCTCTCAATCCAAGCAGGTCTCCTAGTGACAAGACAAATCTGATTGCTGCGTTCATACAGTTCTTCATTTGCCCAGTCATTGGATTCCTTTATTATATCTGGATTAAATATGCTCATTTCTTATGCGCGAAATACTTCGAGTTAACTGTTTCTTTTGTAATATAGTTATACATCATTTCGATGATCCTATTTTTAAGACCATGTACAGTAACATCATAGAGGTCTGTGAGGATGTAAGTATTAGACTTGTATTTCAGAACTGCACATTCCTTTATCATTTCATGGAAGCGAACCCGGAGATTAGCTTCATCGAGTTTACTGAGATTGAACTCACCACGGATTCTTGCGTTTTGTCTTGCCACACTAACAGTATCCGCGAGATACCTATAAAACACATACCCTGGATTGTAATACACCTTGGCTTCTTTTAGATCTTTTATCTCGCGAGGAAAGAGACCTTTCTTGATCTTCTTACCTCTCATAAAATCCCATTCGAGCCTGTAGAAGCGCTCGATCATTTCGTCGTTTGTTTGTTGAATGTTGGTGTTTGCGAATATACTCATGGCTCAAGCGGACCATCCCAGTGGTACCTGTGTTTTTTACAATATTTTACAATCAGTTCGATCTCGTAGAAAGTATGAAAGGAACAAACATCCTTCCACCTATAGTAGCGCTGCCCGTTGTATATATGGGCTTTAATTTCTCCTTTCTCATATGCTTTCTGTAGCTGCCTGAAGTAGTGCCTCTTATCTATACGGATCTCGGACAGACGATCAATATGATACTGTTCTGCCATCCGATAAGGTCTACTCGGTCTCCAGTCATCATAAGCAGCAATTGCAGTACAGTAACTACCGTCACTCTGTATATCTTCAGGAGCTTGCATTCTATCCGGATACATCCAACCAATACTTCTACCAGAGTCCCAATCCCAATCCCACGGACCCAACACATCAGTCTCTTCGGGAATTATATACCACTTGCGGAGGATCTCATCAGATTCGGCTATGTGATTTCCAAATATGCTCATGATATTAATTACCAAACCTACAACTAATCTTTAATCTTTGATTTTTGATAGCATACTTCGCGTATAACAAAAGAAAAAAGAAGAGATGACCATTTTATCATCTCTTCTTTTCAAGCGCTTTAAATCGAATTTTTAGAAAGGAAGATCATCACCAGGACCAGTACCGAATGTAGCCTCTACCTGTGCTTCGGGAGAAGCAGGTGCAGCTGCTGTAGCAGCTCCGGCTTCAATAAGTGGATTACCCTGCTTGAAATCTTCATAGGTGATGTTCTCGGGGTTCTTACCAGCAAGAACAATCTCAATCCACTGATTGACCTTAGTGGCGGTCTGCTCATCCCATTCCTTCCAGCCCTGATCCTCACGGATATCAAAGGCGTTCTCCTTTACATAATTGAAAGCAATCTCGTAAAGAGGACGGAGCTGAGGACGAAGTTCATCAAGCTGTGCAATTGCTGCCTTGCGCTTTGCCTCGGTCTTTGCACCGGTGCTATCCTTGATAGCAGTGACATAAGCGTCAATCAATTCGAGCTGTTCCTCATCAAAGAGAGGAGTGCCATCGGTCTTAATGATAGGTGCATAATCACCAAACTCACAGAGGTCATAAGAGATCTCACGCTGCTTCCTCTCAGGCTTTGCAGGATCATCAGGACCCGGAGCAACATCCATATTGAGTTCAAGACCAATCACATAGTCCATTACTGGATAAGGGGTCTTCTTGGATTCCTTTGAAGGCTTTACCTTTGCCTCAAGCTTTACACGGACTGCCTTAGGAAGTTTCATTGCCATGAACTTACCAACAAGGTCAGGCTTGTTTTCATCCTCGAGAATCTGGACAAGAACATAATCGCTTTCGGTCTTGTCGAAAATCGCCTTTGCGCGATCCTGGTTCTTTGCCTTCTCGACTGGATCGTTACTTGCAAACCAGATCTTCTTCCATGCCTTGAAGATAGGGCAATTCTTGAACTCAGGGTCGGACGGACCATTACCGAGACGACTACGAACAAGAAGACCACCATCAGCGGACTTCAGGAAATAAGTTGCCTGGTGAATAATACTGTCTTTGGGGTTTGCTGGATTGTAGATCACCCTAACACGTGAACGATAATTACCATCTTCAGACTTGGTATCCTTAGGGTTGGTCTTGTAGACATTTGCATCATAATTGCGAGCCTCGGGCTCATTGAATGCGTCAAGATTTGAGGGATCGAATCCCATTACTTCATCAATAAAATCTGCCATAATTAATTTTGAACGTTTATTTGGTTAATCATCAGAGATTGGCATCTCTAACTTCTAAATAATATACTGAAAATCCTAATTTGTTTAATGTTTAGCGAAGATTTTTTAACTATTTGGATACTGTCCAACAAACACTTTTCCAAGATCAGGCCATCCCATAACCATGTATTCACCTAGACCTTTTTTGCTCAACCTGTTAACCTCGTTTGCTGCTTTAAGCAAAGACTCCATGAAAGCCTGACTTTTCTTCTCCCATTCGATGTCGGATTCATTCTTTATTATGTCTTTATCAAATATGCTCATGGTAGAAGTCCTTGTCTCTTTAAACGTTTTATAATTTCTTTATTAATCTCTGTACTAATCTCGTTCACCATACCATCCCAGGGGTCTGGTGGGTCTGGTGGAATTTCTTTAGGAATAAGATCTGGATCAAAAACACTCATATCACTATAAATTCATAATTGCTCCCATCATCCCAATAGTCCTCTGGCAGATCAAACATACTGATATCTTCAACCTTCATATTTCCGAATCCGACTTTTGACAACTGCATAGTTTTCCCCGGATATGTCTTTTTTATCAACGTCCATATGTTTGATATCTTTTTATTAAGGTCGTTGACTCCAAAAGCATCCCCTTCGTACTCATAAATGCTATGGTCAGTAAAGTTCATACCGAACTCCTCTTCGCATAACTTTTCAAAGTATGTCTGGGGATCCGGAGGGGTTTGAATTATATCTTTATTGAATAGGCTCATGGCCAGTGTGGTTCGTTATATATTATTTTTTCATATACCATTTCATCATCCACATACATTGTAGCTGCTCCCGAGGTCGATATCGTAGATCCGTCAACAAAATAATCGACGGCAACCCTCACCCTATACTTCGTCCAAGAATCCGGGACATTAGATTGAGTAGACTCTAAAGATTCTAATGAAATCGATTTGGTTATGAGTAATCCACATTGATGACCAAACTCACTTTTACACAATTTCTTTAAGGCATCATTTGCTTCGTTTACAAATGCCATTGAAGTATCCGGAGGTAAAAGAGTAGTATAGTTACCACATTGCACTATGTTTACTTTAGTGTCACCGAAGTGATTATTTACAAGATCTACGGTATGATCCAAAACATCATTAATTGCTGCTCGGATTTTGGTTACTAATGGTAACTCGTTAGTTATGTTATTACTGAATAGACTCATTACGAAGTTCTCCAAATGCTGTATCAAAAAATATCTCACGGCTGATGGATTCAGACAGGTCTATTGCAGGTTCTGCAACGAACTTATTTCTTACAAAATTCACTTCTTCTCCAGAAGGAAGCTGTTTGTTACAAGAGACAGCAACTT
>Ga0326512_10002265_pt1 | contig 14255 bp, 27 predicted proteins | sample 1_2617_0518_D_FD_203652 | JGI IMG/M metagenome (GOLD analysis project Ga0326512, IMG submission 203652) | Bovine rumen microbial communities from UC Davis, California, United States - 1_2617_0518 | ecosystem: Host-associated > Mammals > Digestive system > Stomach > Rumen | place: USA... | reverse complement strand
CTGTCTCCCCTGTTCACCGAGGAAATGATGGGCTTTCCGTACCGCCATACTACGATGCCATTTTCCAAACAAGAAATAACATGGATAGAAATAGTGTAATACAAGGTGCATTAAGCACGGGAAAGATAGAAGTGGACTTTGAGACTGGTAAGATTTACTCCTCGCGCATCAGGGGGCATGAAGGTGAGAAGATATTACTTCAAGGGAGTGAGTGTAATGGTTATTTGGTACACACCTTGTCATTCAACGGAATCAAGAAACAATGCCGTGCGCATCAGATAGTTTGGATAGCGGCAAACGGACTTTATGACAAGGATAAATGGCAGATTGACCACATTAACCGCAATCGAAAGGACAACAGACTTTGTAATCTTCGTCTTGTTTCCGCATCCGAGAATATTGCCAACAGTAACAGACCAGACACACGGATGCTTGGCGACGAAGAACGCTTAAAGATATGGCAGATGTACAACGAAGGTCACATGTCTTTACGCGAAATTGCGGAAGACTACGGTGTAAGCAAGAGTTACATCCACAAGATAGTCACAGAGTTTCCAAGCCTTACCCTTTCTTTCGGAAAGTGGCGCACCGAAGCCCTCCGCGCCTACGGAAATGCCATCGTCCCACAATTGATGTACGAAATCTTCAGAGCCATCGAGCAAGTAGAACAACAAATATCAAACCCAATATAAAAAATCACCATCATGTTTGAAAAGACAAGCTGTTACCACCCCGACGATCCCGACACGACGCGCACCATCCGCAAGGCCATACCCTTCGAGGTTGACTGCATCGTCCCCAAGGAGTTCAGCGACCTATTCCACGAAGAGTCTACAAAGATGTGACCGAAAAGCGAAACATATTCACTAACCCCAATGCCGCTGCAAAGGACAGCGTGAGGTGAAAGCCCTCGTTTTTAGTTGCTTTTATAACAAAACCCGATTAAGGTTAGACAGGCCAACGGACAAGGCATCGTGCCGGTGACAGGCGGCAATAGACCGCCACCCCATAACCCTCCGCGAGAAGGGCGGCAGTCCGCGAGGATAGCAACGATGAATTGTAACGCGAGAAGAGGCATACGCCTCAACTCAGGTAAAAAAAACATTTTGCGATTAGACAGAGGCAAGCATGGCTTTTAATGGGCAGGTAGCGCTGCCCGCCTCGCTTTTTCATTAGAACTTCGTTTTTTCTATTATAAGTATTATCTCTTGATTTGCACAAAGCCCGTGAGGGTATCCATTTTTTCATGTTGGTTTGATTAATTATTTTCTATGTCAGCCCGTGAGGGCAAGTGTAATTGTGTTAGAATTTTTTGAATTTCAGCCCCTCGGCGGAGGGGCACACGGACGGGAACTTCGTCGGATGAAGATGCGCTTACCGAAAGGCGTAAATCGGGGGTTCGACTCCCTCCCCGCCCACGTTAACCCACAAAACCATCATCAATGAAGAAAAGAATCATAGCCATCGACCCCGGCAAGAACGGAGCCATCTGCATCCGCGAGGGGTCCGAAATCATCAGCGTCGCCAAGATGCCCGACACCTGTGCAGACCTCCGCGACTTCATCTGCGAAGCCACCGCCGCCAGCGAGGCGGAAGTCGTCGCCTACCTCGAACTCGTCTCAGCCATGCCCGGACAGGGAGTCACCTCCATGTTCACCTTCGGCAACGGCTTCGGACACCTCGAACAAGTCCTCGCCGACTTCCGCATCCGAACCGTCAAAGTCCGCCCACAGGCATGGCAGAAAGCCCTCTCCCTCAACTCCGTAAAAGACCGCTCCAAGGCCGACCACAAGCGACGCCTGCGCGACTACGCCCAGCAACTCTTCCCATCCATCAAGGTGACAGCCGTCAATCAGGACGCCCTCCTCATCTCAGAATACGCCATACGACAAGAGCGATGAGTTACAAAGACCAGAAGAAGAAGTGGCTTTCCAGCCACCCCAAGGCCACGCCCGACGAAGCCTACGAGGCAGGCTACCAGCAAGCAACACGCAACTGGTGCAACCACACCCGTTAGTCCATAAACCATTTAAAATCATAAACCCATGCAAATAACAACAAAATTCAACGTCGGCGACACCGTATGGTCAGTCACCGACACTTGTCACGCCACACACGGAGAAATCTATCAGATAGCCGTCAGCAGGAACCCCGGCGACCCCGTCGGGGCAACCACCGTCGAATACTGGTGCCGCGACATGAAGGACATCATCTACCGCGAGGAGCAGCTCTGCGCCTCCTACGAGGAACTACTGCAACGAATCTCTAAACCCGAAGCCGAGAATGAAGAAGACTGACACCCGACCACGCCACCTGGATTCCGCAGGATGCCTCATCGTAGAGTGCTGCGCGTCCTGCATCTACAAGAAGTACAAGACCGAGAACACCCGAAAGTGCTCGCGTCGCGACACCATCATCATGCCCTCCGATCCGCCGTGCGACGGCTACCGCCCCATCTCCATCCTCCGCGACGGATGCCGCATCGGCCAAGGTCAAGTCCGCCGCAAGGCATACCTCGACTTCTTCTGCAAGAACTCCGGGCGCATCGAAGCCGAAGTCAAGGAAGAACTCGGAGCCCATGCAGGCATCACCGAGATTATCCTCCGCGCAAGGGCTGAGTTCAAGCGAACCACAGGCATAAGTCCATTTTATAAATTCTAAACAGTATGAAAGAGTTAATCGAAATCCAGTCAAGGCTCAAAGCCCCGAAGAATCAGCGCAACAACTTCGGAAAGTACAACTACCGCTCTGCCGAGGACATCCTCGAAGCCGTCAAGCCGCTCCTGAAGGAGCAGTCATGCACACTCACAATCGAAGACGAAATCCTCCTTGTCGGAGACCGCTACTACGTCAAGGCCACGGCAACGCTCCGCAACAAGGACGGACACACCGTTCAGACACACGCCTTCGCCCGTGAGGCCGAGACAAAGGCAGGCATGGACGTAAGCCAAATCACAGGGGCCACCTCGTCCTACGCACGCAAGTACGCCCTCAACGGCCTCTTCGCCATCGACGACAACAAGGACACCGACACCCCCGAATACCAGCAGCAGCCCGCCGCCGCACCATACCTCGCTGCCGTCAAGGCCGCTCAGACCACCGACCAGCTACAGGCCGTATGGGAGTCCTTCAAGACCCTCCAGAAAGACCAGACATTCATCGACGTTGTTTCACTCCGTAAAAAAGAAATAGAAAATGCAAACAGTAAATCTTAAACAGTCACCCGTCAAGTTCGAGGCTCTCACCCACACCTATTGGCTCGACGGAAAGCAGCTCAAAGGAATCACGTCAGGCTCACTCATCGAACGCCTCAACCCAGGCAAGTACGACGGAGTGTCCGAAGAGAAGCTCGCAGAGCGCGCAGCCTACGGCTCCGCAGTCCACGCCATCATCGGCCTCTACGAAGACTCAGGCATCATCTCCGACGATGAAGACCTCCGCCACTACATCGAGCTGAAGGAGGCCAACCGCCTATCCCACGTCGCCACCGAGTATCTCGTCTCCGACTGCGAGCGCTACGCATCCTCCATCGACCACGTGTTCCTCGATCCCGACGGCGGCATCGTCCTCGTCGATGTCAAGCGCACCTACAAGCTCGACCGCGAGGCAGTCCGCTACCAGCTCTCCATCTACCGGCGCTTCTTCGAGATGCAGAACCCCGACTTGAAAGTCAAGTCCATAGCAGCCATCTGGCTCCACGGCCCTGAATACGCCTACGTGCCCCTACAGCCAGTCTCCGACGACCTCATCGACTACCTCATCGAGTGCGACGTCAACGACGCTCCCTTCGAGCCAGCGGCACGCTTCTCCAACCTCCCCGCCCTGGTCGCCGACAAGGAACTGGCCATCGCCGCCATCATCGCCAACATGGACGAAGAGAAGGCCCACCTCGAACAGCTCCGCAAGGGACTCTACGACATCATGGAAGCCCACGACATCAAGTCCTTCTCCGGTCAGCACATCACCCTCACCCGCATCCTTCCCACCAAGCGCACGTCTTTCGACTCAGCAGCCTTCAAGAAGGACTATCCCAATATGTTCAAGGAATACTCCAAGGAATCCACCGTAAAAGGTTCACTTAAAATCACTTTAAAGAAATAGTTAAACATGGAATTTACAGGAAAAATCATCTACGTAAGCCCCATCAAGAGAGGCGTGTCGGAGCACACTGACAAAGCCTGGGCTAAAATCTCATTCGTCGTCGAACAGCAGAACGTGCAGTTCCCCAAGAAAGCCCTCTTCGAGGTATTCGGAGAAGACAGAATCAACCAGATGCCAATCGTCGCCGGAAACGAAGTCACCGTGTCCTTCGACATCGACGCAAGCCAGTACAACGCCCGTTGGTACAACACCCTCCGCGCATGGCGCGTGGTCGCCGCCGCCCAGCAGCAGACCGCCGCCGCACCAGCCGCACCAGCTCCCCCCGTTCCGCCAACGCCCCAAGCACAAGACGGACTCCCGTTCTAAGCCACACTATGTACTACGACCTATCAAACCCCTTCCACGCCCAGAAGCTCCGACTCAAACTCGAAGCCGACATCGCGCGTGGAAGGGTCATTCAATACACCGAGAAGAAGATGGAGCGCACACGCCAGCAGAACGCCTACGCCCACGTCGCCATAGCCTACTTCGCCCTACAGGTCGGAGTCACTGCCGACTACTGCAAGCGTCACTACTTCAAGCACATGGCCAACCCCGACATCTTCGACTCCCTTGAAACCGATCCCGTCACCGGCCAGCCCGTCCTCCGCCAGCGTTCCATCGCATCGCTGTCAAAGGAAGAGCTATCCCTCTGCATCGACCGCTTCATCCGATGGGCATGGGACGTCATGGAAATCTACATCCCCTCGCCCGAAGACAACGCAATGGTCAGCCGCATGGAGATGGAGGTGGAAAATAACCGTCGCTACCTATGAGACCCAAATACCACGTCTGCTACGGCCAGTACCCGCTCGAAGGAGGTCTCTTGCAGACCGTCCGCTGCGACTGGCGCGAGCAGTGCCAGTATTACCCCATCAACCCCCGGTGGCTCGCCGAGAACTACCAGTTCACCGAGACCTTCGGCGACGGAAGGGTAGGGGAGATCCATCCGCCACCATGCCCGCCGCCACGAAACCGCAAGGAGAAGACCGACGCCCGCTCATGGACGCCCGAACCCTGTCCATGCCCCTTCTTCCTACCACGACCGGGCAAAAAAGAACGTAAAACCATATCAACACCTTTCGACTGATGCAAAAAGGATTCGTTAAGATACCGCGTCATTTCTTCGAAACCTCTTTTTGGAACGAAAAACGGAAATTCAGTAAGACCGATGCCCTTCTCGATATACTTCAGAACACCGATTATAAGCATGGCGTATTGAGAACTTCGTATAGGGCGTTAGCGGACAGATGGCAATGGAACCTTCCGGCAGTCCAGAGATACGTCAAAAGTATCGTCAAGGAAGGTTTCGTGTTTGTTCATTCTGATACTGGTGGCATCACGTTTAAAAGCAAATGTGATACGCCAAGTGATACACCAAGTGATACACCAAAACAACCTAAAACAAAGGCGGTTTCAGAGATTGATGATACACCAAGTGATACACCAAGTGATACACCTCGCGCATATAAGAATGATATATTTAATCATTCTATAGAAGAAGAAAAAGAAAAGAGAAATAATTTTTCTAACGAAAAATTTAAAGAGAATTTCGGCAAGTTCGATTTCTCGTTCATCAGCGATGATATGGCCGAGACCTATTTCCGATGGCTCTCCTTCAGGAAGCAGCTCAAAAAACCATTCAACACGCAGATGTCCATCGAACAGAACTACCGAAAGCTCCTCAAATACGCCGGCAACTCTCCCGTACAGGCCCGCCTCATCGTTGACCAGTCCATCGAGTACCAGTGGCAGGGACTTTTCCCCCTGAAAGAAAAGAAGCAAGACCCGATGCAAATCGGAGTGAAGCTCGAAGACGATAACCCCGAAAAATACAAAAAGTCATGGTAGAAGAAGATTTCTCACAAACAGCACGGAAACTTGCCAGCATAGGCATGTACCCCGACGACAAAAGAGTGTTCCTGCAAATCCCCGACGCCGAAGACGTCCTCCGGCGCGGACTCAGGTGGAAGTTCGGCGATAACGCCAAGTGGCTCCCCGAATACCAAAGTATTGCCTCCTGGCTCACAGACAACCAAGGCCGCGGACTCCTGATGTTCGGACAGTGCGGACGGGGGAAGACCGTCATGGGACGCCTGCTGCTGCCGCTCATACTCAACGGCATGTGTCGCAAGATCGTCTCTTGCTTCACGTCGCAGGAGATGAACAAGAACCCCGAAGAGGTGCTCAATGCCCACATCATCTACCTCGACGACATCGGCATCGAAAACCAGTCAGTCGAGTTCGGCAACAGGCGCATCATCTTCCCGGAGGTCGTTGACGCAGCCGAGCGAAAAGGCAAGATGCTCATCATCTCAACGAACCTCTCCCTCTCAGAAATCAAGGACAAGTACGGCATCCGTACCGCCGACCGTCTGAAAGCCATCACCACGCAAGTCCCATTCATCGGCGAATCCCTCCGCCGTTAGTCAAGCAAAAACATGAAAGAAAAGATTAAATCCGAAATCCAAAGGCTCATCAAAGCCTACAGCCCCATTCAGTCAGCAGAGGGCAAGTACAAGGTTGAAGCATACGAAGACCTGCTCACCTTCATCGACACCCTTAAAGAAGACCAGGTAAGCAATGACTTGGAAGAAGCAGCAACAAAGTATGCAAGAAAACAGCTCTCAAATCCTGACTATCCTACTTACAATGATGAGTATGAGATGGAATGTGCTTTTGAAGCAGGTGCTCAATGGCAGAAAGAGCAAGAGCAGTCCACCATAGAACTTGCAGAAGACCATGCCTATTTAGCAGGACAAGAGCAGATGATTGACAAGGCTTGTGAGTTCTTACGAAGCCACATTGATAAACAACTGGTTATCTACCATGAGTTTACATGGAGAAGTCGAGATGAGTTTATTGAGGGCTTTAAAAAAGCAATGGAGGAGTAGTTATGAAAGCTTGCTACGAAATGATTATTAAACTTAATAAACAAAAACTTTTATAATTATGGATAAAGAAGAAGCAATGAAAATACTAAAAGACTTTCACGATAAGTCAGCACTCTTTTCAGTAAGAACTGCTCTTGAAACTTTACATCCAGAACTCAGAGAGAGTGAGGATGAGAAGATGATGCATCAACTTTATTCTTGGATGAAAGAGTTCGGTGGTGCTGAAGAATATACCGAAAAGATATATACATGGTTGAAAAGTCTAATCGAAAAACAAGAAACGTCTTACACCAAGAGGAATGTTGACGATGCTTATGTTGAAGGCATGGCTTTTGCCAAAGATGAACTTGAAAAGCAAGGCAAGCAGGAGCCTGCTAAAACAGTAAAATGGAGTCCACAAGAAGAGAGCTGTATTTGTCAGCTTGAATCACTTGTTAAAGAACAGTGGAGACATGCAGAGAAAGTAAATAATGCTGTAGATATAAAAAAGATGCAAGAACTTATGTTTTTCCTAAAAACTCTGAATCCCAACAAAAAGCCACAACGCATGATTTCAGCAGAAGCAAAGGAAGCAATGTATGATAAACCTGCTTGTGTTTGGAGTGAAGAGGATGAGCAAATTAAAGAACGCCTTATTAAATTATGCACACAGTATATGATTCCTGATGGAGTTGCAATTACTTGTGAAAATTGGCTCAAATCCCTCAAACAAAGATACACTTGGAAGCCGAATATAGCACAATTAAATGCTCTTAGTATTGTGTCAAAAGGAAATGCTCCTGATGATATAGAAGCTATTGTGTCACTCTATAATGATTTAAAGAAACTAACAGAATAAAGTTATGGAAGCACCAGAGAAGATTTATATTTGTCCAAGTGAATTAGCAGGTATAGATTATGAGGAAGAATGGTTAGACCGTCCATTTGGTGATAGTATTGAATACACTCGTACTGATGCCTTTATTAAGAAGGCGACGAAATGGTTAATAGACAACATACAGAACTATACAGATGATGGAATGGGAGAACGTTCATTTATTTTAGTTCAAGACTTAAAAGAAGATTTCAAAAAGTATATGGAGTAATAATTATGGCACAGTATATTGACAAATCCGCTTTAATTGAGCAGATAAGTGCTCTTAAAGATATTGTTGAAAGAGAAGATATACCAGGGCTTATCAATATGATTGAGGATATGGGCTTTAATAAAGACCACCGCTCTGGTATATATTGTTATACGAGAAAACTATTAATTGAATTTATATCTGAGTATTTGAAATTTAAAGGTTTAGACTCTTTGAAAGTCAATAGACGTGGTGAATACCAGACTACTACTTGTGATACATACAGAATGAGTGAAAAAGGACTTATCCGTAATGGACATAGTGTAGAATTTGATAGTGTTGGCAAATTGTATCAAGCATATAAACGTATTAGGAAGATTTAATAAGTTAATTATGAAGAAACTGATAGACAAATCCGCTTTAGTAGCGGAGATAGAAAGAAGGCGGAAAATACATTTCAACGACTATCATATTAACGGGAATAATTCTCCTGCCGACTATGGAGCTTGCAATGCTCTAACACAAATTCTTGCTTTTATTGATACCCTTGAAGTGAAAGAAATTAATAATGTTTGGCACGATACAAGAAGAACAATTCCTGAAGATGGAAGTGAACAAATTATTTGTATAAAAGAAGATGGTTTGGCAGTTTTAACCTCAGGTAAAATTGTTAATGGAACTATAAAATGGGCATATCTTGGTGATTTACTGAATATAAATATTAATGTTGAAGTAAAAGAAGTGGACTTTAAGAAAGAATTTGATAACTACGCAAAAGACATCTTGGCTTGTGATGTACAATTTGAACCATTTACTCATTTACATAAGTGTGCAAAATATTTCTATGAACTTGGAATAATGGCAAGCAATAAATCACAAAAAAGAGAGTAAAATTATGAAAGAAATGATTAAATCAATGGCAGTTACTATAGGTTTAGGATTGCCTTTTTTCACAATTATGTATTCTTGTAATTCTGACTTGGTTAACAATCTCAGTAATTGGGATATTATATTGCTTGGTTTAGGTTTTGCTATTTGCAAAGAATTGGTTATTTGGGGATTAAAAGAATAAAGTTATGAACAATCCGATTAACTATTGGTATCAGAAATACCTTCAAGAGAAAGAAAAGAACGAAAGCATGATAGAAGCCCTCCGTACTGAATATGAGAAAGGTAGGGCTGATGTTATCCAAGCCACCGAACAATGGCTTGCTAATAGTTGGCCTAAGTATTGTGATAACCCGAATATCATTAAGGCATTTGAGGAAAACGTAATAAAAGATTAAGATTATGATACAGAACGTACAGATAGAAATCGAACAATTCGATAATGGAATCACCCTCCGCTGGCACGATCTCGACGGAGAAGCTGATGACACTTCGGAAGTTGTAACCGAAAATGAAGAAGCCGAAGCTATCGGCAGTAATATTTGGGGAGATGTTCAAAACGTAATGGATTTCTCCCGCACGAACAAAGTCCGTCTGACAATTAAATACGAAGCTATATGACAAACAAAGAAGCCGTAGAACGCTGGGCCAGACATATCATCCCAGCAGTATTCCGAGCCGAGGACGCCTTGCAGAAGGCACGACCCGAATGGAAAGAGAGACTAAAGAACGTCACCGATGATAATGTAAGCCAGATTGCGGAGCAATACTGCACCGAGATCGCTACCATCATCGTGAAGTACGGAAGTGATTATGAACCCGATGGAACACTTGACGAATAACACTATGATTACATTCCTGTTAGGAGCAGCCCTCGGCTTCATCATCGCCGTATTAGGTTTCATATTTGTGACATTCACCGACAAAGAAGACAAAGAAAATGAGACGTGGTATGTATGTGTAAATAACTACGCTGGTTTTGTAAAAGGCCGCTTATACAAAGCAGACAAACAAGGTAAGATATATGATGGAAATGGTAATGGCGTTTGTCCTGGAGAGGCTTTAGCAAGGCTTGCAGATTCTAACGAGATTGAGACATGGAAGCTAATAAATCACATAAAATGAGTTATCCACTTTTCAGTAACGGAACAGAGTTTATGATGTGGACGGCACGTAACTGCGAGAAATGTGTCAAGGCTGTGTTCTATGACGAGAAGAGAGATATCTACCCGAAATATAGATGTGCCATCCAAAGGCATATTGAAGAGGCGTGTATAGGCTACGGGTATGGGAATAAGAGAGATTATGAGGCAACACACGCCTACGATTGTCCTTACAAGCGTACAGAGCGGAAACTGTACAAAAGAAAAGGTAAGATAGATGAACGCGATTTGTTTTACAAGGGAGGCCAATAACCTCCCTTTTTTCGTATCTACCAACAACCGCCCATCCTCACGGACAGACGGCCATTTAATTTAATTTTTAATCCAATGAAAAAAAACTAATCTACTAAAACAAATCAATCTCTAACATTATTACACTTATGTTGCAAATCAAGAAATGGCTTACAAGAAAGCCCGCCTATTCTCCCGAACCAGCGGGGACAAATACAAATTCCTAACTATAAAACAAACAATTTAACCCTTAAATTTAATAACTAACTACTCATTACTACTTATGAAAAAACTACCTATTCTTTTCGCTTAACAAATGTATTATATCGGATGGTGGCATGAGGATTGAAGTTCATCACCTTCACCTCATATCCCTTCACGCCCCACTTCCACCATAGAAACCTATGTTTGAACTCCTTCTTCACCGCCACGGCCAGCGAGTCCTTGACCGAGTATTTCAGCCGCTTATTATGAAACTCAAATTCCGCCCAGGCATCCTTATAGAAGAAGATGGAGTCTTCTTCCGAATTATTCTGCTGTGCCACAGCAGACATAACAACCGAATCCCTCGTTTCCATCCCCGTCTTCTGGAGGCTCATAAGTTCCTTGACGGCTATCCCCGCATCCTTCAGCAGCCTGCGGTCTTCATCCGTCAGCACCTCTTTAATCTTCTCCACCTCCACCACTTTCTGCGTGACGATCTCCACCGAGTCGCGTATGGTATCACGCTGTAGCGGAACATACTGCTGCTGCTTGGCCAGTTCCTCCCGAAGCTGCTCTATCTCCCGCTTCAATCCCCTATTACACGAGGTGAGCATTCCGAGGATAATCAGCCCCAACAGCAACGCCCACATCAAATACCTGTCCTTGTTCATTACGAAGTTCTTATTAAGTTATTGCTAAGTTATTGCTAAGTTCTTACTAAGTCCACTTCAAATCATTAACCCGATTCAGCCACCCCTTTAGGAACTTCACCTGTCTGCCCTTCGCAATCCGCTGATAGAAAGCCCTACGCGCATCACGAATCGCCTTCCAGAGTTCATGCTGACCTCTCCGATAGCCGTTGAGAGCCGCCAGTGACTTAGCTCCGAATAAACCGTCAGCAGCCACACCGAGCACCTTCTGCGTGTTCGTGATGGCATATCGGCCTGAACCCCAGTACCAATCCACTACCATCACCGCCACGTCCTCGCTCTTGAAGGCATCGGCGTTCACCTTATCCCAGAATAGCGTCTTCAGCACAGCCCGCCATTCCTCATACGAGATATTCCGCAAGTCGCTCACCGTAGGCGTAGGCTTACCGACGGACTTCCTGTAGGCCTTGTACGTCCCGAAGGTCACGCCCGTCTGCGTAGCACCGCCACGGTCATCAGGATCGTTCACCCATCCCTTTTGTCGTGCCCGCTCAAACAGCCTTTCCAGGCTCTCACCATACAGCCGTGAAACCCCGGCTTCCCATTTGATGATATGCGGTATCAAATTGTCAATATGTGCCATTTAGAACTCCTTTCTCTTTCGTGGTTTATACGCCCGTTTCCGTGCAGACTTCACCTGCTCATCCGTAGCAGAAGATGTCCCGTTATTTACATGTTGCGATTGCATCGCAACCTCCCCGCCAGCAAGCACCTTCTCCACCTCTTCCGGCTCCACTCCCAGCTTCGAAGCAATCTCCCCGGTAAGAGCCTTCCTAAGAAGTTTCAAAAACAGAAAGTTCGGAAACAGTATCAGCATAGAAGCCGATGCCGACCAAAGCTCCACCAGCGTAATAGCCGCACCGACCACGCTCGCCGTCAGCGTCATCCCGATCAGCCTGTCCAGCCCGATAAACACCAGCATCGCGCACCCATACACCGCCAGCTTCCCAATCGTCAGCCGCGCCAGCTCCGAGAGCGCAAACTTCCGCCGGTGGATGCTCACCGTAATCCCCCACGCTGCATCCATCAGCGTCACAGCCACCACCAGCCCCACCGCCAGCTCATGCCCCGCGATGAAGTCCAGCAGGAACAGCAGTCCAGCCACCACCCATCCCTGCACCGTCTGAAGAATCCCCAGCAGCTTCAATCCAATATGTTTTATTAGCAATAAGTATTTCATGATTCAGTCACTAAATAAAGAGTGTTAGGGTCAGGAGACTCTGGTAGTGCAGAAACCACCTGAATGTTATTCACAGTAACAGTTCCTCCTGTAGAAGTCACAGTACCTGTATTCTTTGTAAATCCCCATCCACTTACCGTACTATCAGTTATAGCAGAAGGGATGGTAGGTTTGTTAGACAAGTCATCATAATCCCCAGATGTTGCAACTGTAGCAAGATTTGGCTTTCCTGTCAAATCAGCATAGTCACCACTAAAGATAGTAGGCTTATCCGTCAAGTCATTATAGCTGCCACTAAAAGTGCTCTTTCCGTTCCAGGCAGTAATATCAGCAGAAGTAATTGTTGCAGCAGGACTTGCACTAAACACAGGGTCAGTCTCTGTGTAAGAGGTAATAAAACCACTGTCATTGGTCAAATCAGAAACCTTCGTAGGAACACTAATGGTCACTGCACCAGTATTTCCGTTTACACTTGCTACAGGAGCAGAATAGGTAATAACAGCATTCTTATTTGAATCCACAGGAATAGCACTGCCATTGAAAGTAATGCTCTCAATTACATTGGCATCACCACCACCACCTTGAATAGTAATGTTTCCATTACCAAGCAGATTCTGGTTATTGACCGTCTTAATGTTTACACCGCTCTCCAAGGCTGCCTGTGCCCCATCAATCTCACTGACAGTATATGAAGGCTTGGTAGAAGACATGGCCCACTGGGGAACATCAGGAATAATTGGAGTATTCTCCAAGTCTTTATAGTCACCGCTTGTAGCCACATCTGCCAATGTAGGTAATACAGGAATCTCGGGCTTATTCTTGATAAAGTCCTTTGCTGAAGTATTATTCTGGTTCCAATCAGATTGAATCTGCTCCGCAGGAATGTTAGGTTTATTTGTGAGGTCATTATATGACCCACTTGTAGCCACCGTAGATAAAGTAGGCTTTCCCGTAATCTCACTATAACTATAAGAAGGCTTCTGAGCTTCTTTAGCCCAAGCTGGAACAGTGGGATCACTCTCTGTTTGAACAGCAGTAGCACCCAATGCAGCACCACTCCTGATGGTAGCAAGGTCATTGATGACATCCTGCTTGCCTTCAATGGCAGTATCTATGTCTTCATTGATATACTCTTTCAAGGTATCAACCTCTACTACCTCTGGCTCATTAGCCCCAGTACTGATGGGGATTACTTCTTCCCCCTCAAGAGACTGAAGCTTATTATCAACATCTTTTATAGCTATTCCGTTCGCCATAGTATCTTCTTTGAGTTATTCCACAATGCTTTCCATCCTTCACACCACCACATCTCTAATTCATCAGAGAGTTTGACAGTGCAGATGATGCCTATCTCTACATTCACTTTCTCCTCTAAGGCTACCTCAGTATTCACTCCTGGAACACTAGTAGCCTTGATTATAAGAGAGGAAACAAAAGTGACAGCAGCAGTGACAGCTGAAATAACAGCCGTCACCACTACTCCTATACCTTCAGTCTTGCTGACTTGAACATCACAAGGCTCTGAGGCTCTTGTTACTTTTGCAGATATACAACTCATTTAATCTTGATTTTAGTTGGAATCTCCACTACCTCATGTCTATGATTGTCATCAGTAAAGTCAGTATCTGGAATATCCACTTCATATTTAACAGTAAGAGTTCCCCTGCCTAATACAGTGCTATCTAAAGGGGCTATATAAGTAGTTGGATCATCCTCCACTGGAATCATTTGAGATTTAGTAAGAGTATAATCTCCATTACCTGTAGAAAAAGTACAGGTAA
>Ga0326512_10002264_pt1 | contig 14255 bp, 21 predicted proteins | sample 1_2617_0518_D_FD_203652 | JGI IMG/M metagenome (GOLD analysis project Ga0326512, IMG submission 203652) | Bovine rumen microbial communities from UC Davis, California, United States - 1_2617_0518 | ecosystem: Host-associated > Mammals > Digestive system > Stomach > Rumen | place: USA... | reverse complement strand
TTTGATAGCATCTTCAAGAGCCTTGCGCGAGATGGTATCGTGCCGCTTGTAGCCGATACAATTTATCCCGTAGCCGTTGCAGTTGCTACAGAAGAGTCCGCAGACGGTTCCGATGCCCGACAGTTCGTGAGGAATCGCGTACTTGCAGTCATAGTTTCCGATCACTTCTCGCCTCCCTTCATTGCATCGACCGCATCAAGTCGGTTCATGATTTCGTTGAAGCACCCGTCGCACATGTCGATGCACCGTTGCGCTTGAGCGTTCTTGCCGTCCTTGACTGTTCGGAAGCGCACGTCGATGACGCAACCGTCAGTCAATTTCTGTCCGCAGATGTCGCAGACTCGGTATGATATTCTCACTTTGAGGCCCTCCTGTTCCAGTAGATAGCCGCAAGTTTCTTTGTGCGTTTCTCCGGCATGAACCCTGATGTTCTCGCATGGCATTTCTGACAGGCAACGTAATGATAGCCGACCCATTCCCCGAAAATGCGAGGCGTAAACATCTCGGCTTTTCCACCGCAAAACGGGCACGGCTTCAGTTCGATTTTCCCGTTCGCACTCACTTCGAGCCTCCTTCCTGCGCCTCGTATGGCATCTGCGCCCAAGCAAGCTCGCATCTCTCGTCCGACAGAAACGGACACTTCTCGCAACGAAAACATCCGCTTTCGTCCTCGCCATGAGAATTGCAATATAAACGCATTCGCTCCGCCTGCTCCTCGGCCGTCCCCACGTCGCAGTTGCGGGGCGGCGCGGAAAGGGCTTTTTTAGCCTTAGACTTGATGAGGCCACAAGCAATATCATAACCATACCTTGCGCCAGCTTTGTAGCAGATAAGTAGAATCTCCTCCAGCACCTCGCGCATCTTCTGCTGATTACCTTCCATCGCCTTCTCCTTTCCGCTCCGCCGCTGGCGCGAAGAGCCATTCGTACAGTTCAAGTCCGGGACTTCCGAACTCGTCCCAGTTATCCTTATCGTCGAGCCATGCCCGCCAAGCGATTTCCGCGTCATCGTACAGGTCGCAGTTCCTCGCGGGCGCAGAGAGGGCGGCGTTTATTGCCGTCTTTGCCTCGCACAAGTCGCGGTGAGCGCACAATATATCGGCGCAGTTAGATTGTATGTCGCTATTCTTCCACGACAAGCTTTGGCATACATACTCGGCGTGATGGCATATCGCTTTCTTGACTTTTACCAACGCCTCGCGCATCGCCGCCGCGTTGCCAACTGCCGACGATTTTTCAGCAGTTGCCTCACGCCTCCGCGCCGCCTCGACGATTCCGCCGACGGCGAGCGCGTTGGCCTCAATCTCGGCCTTCTCCCGCTTCAACGCCTCTTTGATTCGTTTGACATATCTTTCCAAGTCTGTTGCAGGTATATACACATGAATGATTGATTCTCGCTCCATCTCCGCCAAGACATTCTCGATATTCTCGCGGTTCTCGTTCCTCTGTTCGTTGTCTCTCATTGTTCGTTCTCCTGTTCAATCTCCTCTTCTTCCATCTCTCTCCTGTGCCGCTCCGCGCAGTCTTCGCAACGCCCATCCTCGTCGTGGTCGTCGCTCACGGGGCAATAAAAGCAACCGCAGTCGGGGCATTGTTCGCCGCCCATCTTGCAGGCGTTCGCCGCCGCGCAGTCGCGGTCGCAAACGGTCAGTGGTGAGTGTCGCTTGCTCATTCCACCGCCCTCCTGTTCCACGCGGCGGCGGCTTCTTCCTTCGTCGCGTAGCAGTTCGGTCCGTAGTCCCAGCAACGACATTCGGGATTGATGCAACAGACCGTCCACTCGCCGAACACGGTTGCGTTCATCACCGCGTCGCTTCCGCAGAACGGACAGGACTTTAATTGGATTCCGTCGCTCACCTCGCGCCTCCCTTCGGATCGTGAATCCACGCGACCACGAACGCCGCTATCGCCGCGCTCGCAAGCGCCGCCGCGACAACGGCAAGCGCGAATACGTCTGTGTCTATCATTGGTGTCTTTCCTTTTTTGTGTGTTGGTTTAAAATGGAAGTTCGTCCATCTTGCGCCGGTGCCACTCCGTCTGGTCGCGGAGAACGAGCAGGGTCACGGCGCGGCAGTAGGCGTGGATGTCGTAATGGCCGAACGGGCACTCGGTCGGCGTGTTCTGCAAGCCGTTGTACAGGATGCGCGTCAATGCGTTCAGCTCGCCCGCGAACTCGTAGCCGTCCGGCGCGTAGCAGTACGTGACGGAGCCGATGTCGCTGTCGCATACCGCGTCAGCCGTGCCGACGACGCAGAGATGGTGGTCGAACACGGGCTTGCCGATTGCGATGACCATGTGCGAGGCGGCGAATGCCTGCGCGTCGTCCCACGCCTTGCGAAGAATCGTGCGCTCCGCGTCGTCGGATGGCGCGACCGTCGGCGCGGCCTTGCGCAACGCCGAAATGAACACGGCGCGCGCCTTCGCAACGGTCGCTTGCGGAATGTTCGCGTCAGCCGGGAGCAGGGCCGACACCGGCTGCAACTCCTCCAGGGCGATTGAGGCGGCGTCCGTTGCCGTGCCGCGCCACCAGATGCGCCCGTCCGTGCTCGCCGCCTCGTTGCGGCTGTTGTGGTAGACCTTGTTGCTCATAGGGGTAGTGCCTCCGTGGTGATGAGATCGTCCATCGGCGCGTCGCCGTCGGGAAGCGCGGGGACCGGCGCGACCTCGGACGGCACGTCTATCGCGTCCGCGTTTGCAGTAGCCGCGCCGCTTGCCTGCGCCGCAAGTTCCTCGATCAGTTGCGGGTTGTGGTGCCACCCGATGACGGGCGCAAGCTCCACGTCCTTGCCGTTCAGCGTCAGGACTGGAATGTATGGGTACTGCACCTGCGAGCCGTAGTAGAGGATGCCGGAGGAGCGACCGTTGCCGTTGTACGCGCTCGACTTTGGATACTGCTTCATTCCGCGCAGGAACCGCGTCGTCTTGCCCGTGTCCACCATGTTGCGCAACGTCTGCGTGTCGATCTTGAACTGCGGCTTGATCCAGTAGTCCACGACTGCGGTGCGGAGCCAGACGGCCACCATCTCGTGCGAGGTCGGGTTGTGCGCGTTCGGGTGCTGGGCCTGCTTCTGGAGCCAGCGGTCGATGTTCATCTCGATTGCCTCGGTCACAAGCCCTGCCAGCTCGCCCTCGTAGTTGATGTTGGAGCGCGTGGACAGGACGTGCAGTATTGCCTTGTCGAACGCCTCGCGGCTTCCGGCCATCTTGTAGATCACGTCGCGCTCGAACTCCGGCGTCCGCGTGACTGCGCGGTATGAACTTGGCAGGGACGGGCCGTTGCAGAGGATGTCGTAGATGTCGCCGAGGATGAGGTAGCGTTCCTTCGCGAGCCGCGCCTGCATGTTACGCATCCAGTCGCCGGACTTGTCCTTGCGCGAGCCGATGTACACCGTGACGGAGCGCGACGAAAGGTCGGAGTCAACGGACGCGGCGTTGGAAGTGATGACGAAGGTGAGGTCGTTCGGGCGCTTCTCCTCGCCCTCGCCGTAGGGGGCGCGACCGGAGAAGTAGGTGCTTGTTATCAGTTCCGCGAGGAACGGACAGGACAGCGCGCCCTTCACGTTGTCCACGAGGAACATCCGCGCGTTGCGTCCGCTTGCGGACACGATGCGCTTCTTGATTTCCTCGCCCTTGAAGTTCATCTCGTTGACGTCGGTCTTGATCGCGGTCGAATCGTAGAGCTGCGCGACGATCTCGGCGAGCGTGGTCTTGCCCGCGCCCTGCCCGAACACGGCGTCAATAATCCAGCACGGGCGCTGGATCATGTACTCGTAGACCATCGGCGCGGCGACGAACGCGCGGAGCAGGATCGCGTCGGCCTCCGTCGCAGGGTTGAACTGCGCAAGGAAATTGTTGAGCGCGGCGTGTCCGGGCGACGGACGCAGGGCATCGCGATAGGTGTAGTACACGTCCTTGCGGATGGGGTAGTCAGGGACGGACGAGATTCGCTCGTAGCCGACGGAGTTGAAGACGAGCGACGAGAACAGCTCTTTCTTGGACACGAACCCATCCGGGCCGCTCGCCATCCACGGCGTGACGTGGCGGGACTTCTCGCCGATCCAAGCGAAGAGCGCGTGCTCGTTGCGCAGCTCGCGGATGTTGCCGTTGTCCTTGTCGTGGTCGAACAGGAGCGAGGTGCCGACGCGACGCGGGAATCCGAGGAAGCGCGTGTACACGTCCTTGCGGAGATCGTCGACCGTTCGAGGAACCTTCACCTCGACCCTGCGCTTGCCAGTCTCGCGCCAGACGGACGTGAAGTTGGAGAACGGTATCTCGTTCGCGACCTTCGCGGCGGCGATTGCGGCGGCGTTGTCATCCGGCTTCGCGACGGGGACGAGCGCGGCGACGGCGGCGCGGAGGGCTTCGGCGGTGCCGCCCTCCTTCTCCGCCCAATCGGTCACGTCGCCCTTCGGGAGCGCGGAGATCGCGAACGAGCGGACGGACTTCGCGACGGGCGCAAGCATGGTTGCGAGGTTCTGCGCGTGGGCCTTGCCGGGGTCGTCGTTGTCCGCGATGATCATCACGTCCTTGCCGGTGAACCAGCCGTTCAGCTCGTGCGGCCACTTGGAAGAACCGTCCTTCGACGCGCCGCCGGAGTTGGTGGTTGCGACAAGTCCCCACTTACGAAGCGTCTCCACGTCCTTCTCTCCCTCGACGATGAACACCTCCTGTGCCGTCTTGACTTCGGGGAGGTGGTACAGGAGGTGCGGCGTGTCGGCATCCAGTCCTTCGTGCTCGGGTGTGCGCTGCACAAACTCCTTCGCCTTGCCGTCCGGCGGCTCGACAAACGGATTGGGCCACTTGTAGCGGTCAACGTAGTACACGGGCTTGCCGTTCTCGTCCTCGTAGCAGTAGGTCGTGTCAAGGACGTAGCCCGCCTCTTTCAGCTTCTTCGCGCGGGTGACAAGCGGCTCCGGCTTGTGAGATGTCTTCTTCGGCTCGACGCCGAACCGCTCGCCGAGGACGCGGGCGGCGTCCTGCAAGTCGGATAAGCCCTCGACGCGCTTGCACAGGTCAAGCACCGAACCGCCCTCGTCCATCTTGAAATCGTGCCACACCGCGCCGTCCACGGACACGTTCTGGCCCTTGCCGCCGCGCCACGTGGCGGCGCAGCGGCCCGCGCTGACCTTCACGCCGCGCTCGCGGAGGTAGTCCTCGCACGACACGCGCCGCTTGATCTCGTTAAAATCGTAGATCGTTGCCATGCCTAGCCTTTCCCCCTTGTGTTCCATTTATCCATGACATCTCTTTTCAAGCGTTCTAGGGTATCTTCCTCAAATGAAACCCTTTCTCCATTATGAGAATGATAGATAAAAAAATCATTATCTGCACCTTCACTTTTGGTAGAACTATATCCAGGAACACTAACAGACGCGTCACAGTCGTCACACCATATTCGGGCGGACAAGAAAGTTTCACATTCTATAAGTTTGCCGTGATTAAAAGCGTCGATTGCAAATTCCAAAAAGACTTTGTTGCTTCCACAAAAAGGACAAGGTTTCAGTTTCATAATTACACCTCTCCTTTGAACAGCAGTTGAAGGTACGTGCGGCGGCGGCGAACCGCGCCGATGATGCGGTCGATGCCGTCGTCCGTGAGCAGGACGCACTTGCGCTTTGCGCGCGTGACGGCGGTGTAGAGCATGGAGCGGTCGAACAGGCGCGCGGCGTCGCGGCGCAGGCAGACCACGTACACGTCGCGGTACTGCGAACCCTGCGCCTTGTGGATGGTGAGGCACCACGCGGGCGTAATCGCGTCGCGCTGCTCCTTCTCGCCCAGGCGGATTTCATCGTACTCGGAATCGGCGTCGTCGGGCAGGAAGAACGGCTTACCGTCGCGGTCGACGCGCGTGATCCAGCCGGTCGTGCCGTTCCAGATGTCCAGCTTCGGGAAGTTCTTCGTACACATGACGCGATCATCCGCGAGGAACTTCACTCCGTCCTCGTGCGGATTCTCGATTGCCTGTATGCTTGCGTTGAGCGACTTGACCGTTGCGGCGGACGGCTCCTCGCCCTCGCCGTTGCGAGGGGACAGAACCAGGTCTTCGTCAAAGTCGATGGCGTCTGCCTTGACCTTCTCCTCGATGAAGGCATGGACGGCATCGGGCGAGTCGAACCGGCGGACAGAGAACTCCTCATGCGCTGATTTTCCTTCCTCCGGCATCTCGCCGTTGCGAATCTTCGCGGCGGCGGCGAACACGGCCTCCTTGTTGCGGTAGCACGTCGTCAGAGTGTGAACAACTGTCGGCAACGTGTCGATAACGTCGTGGAACGGCGAGCCGATGCCGACGGGCTGGAGCTGCGCCTGGTCGCCCACGAGGATGAGCCGTTCCGGGTCGCGCTTCGTGATCTCATAGAGGAGCGAGGACGGAACCATCGACGCCTCATCCACGATCACCGATCGGCCATGCAGATTGCCAGCGGTGAACCCTAGTCCTTCACCGCCGAAGGCGAGCATGGAATGAATCGTGGAGGCGTGATGGCCCGTTGCCTCGCGAAGTCGTGCGGCGGCCTTGCCCGCGAACGCGCAGAGCGAGACGGCGCATCCGCGTTGTTCAAGGATGCGGCAGATGGCCTTGATGATTGTCGATTTCCCCGCGCCTGCTGCGCCGTTGATGACGATGAGGCCGAGGTTTGAGGTGGCGGCGGCGATTGCGGCGAGCTGGGAATCGTCGAACGAAATCCCATCCTCGGCGGACTGCGCCGCCGACGCAAAACCCTGTGGACGATCCACATTGTCCGTGATGTAGCGGTACAAATCGCCCTCGTGCGTCGCAACGGCGTTCGTCGTCACCATGTCCATGCCGATGTAGCGGATGCGCTTGGCATAGAGCAGTTTCGCAAGCGCGACGGACGCAACGGCGCGGGAAATGCCTAGCTCGTGGAACTGCGAGTAGAGCGCGTCGCGCTGCACGACAGAATCGCCGGACTGCTCCATCAGGTCGTGAAGCGCGTAGTCGATTGCGGCGACGGCGCGGCGGATGTCCTCGTCCTTGATCTTGAAGTGCCTGCGGATGTCGCCGTCCACGGTCTTGAAGCCGATGCCGGGGAGCGTCGCGAGAAGGTACGGATTCGCCGCGATGGTAGCCTGCGCGTTCTCGCCCCATGCGGCCCACGCGGCGTCCGCCATGCGCGGGGAGCCGCCGACGGAAACCATGTACACGGTGAGGTCGAAGCGCGCCTTGTTCGCGGCGAGCGCGTCCATCGTGCGGCGCAGGGCGAGCGAGACTGACGGCTTGAGGTCATCGATGTGCGCCTGCCAGTCCGCGCCGTAGTCGGCCCAAATCTTCTCGGCGGTCTTGGGGCCGACGCCCTTGGCGATGGTGGCGACGTAATCCAGCAGGGCCTTGGGGTCGGCGGGCGCGTCGTGCAGAGCGCGGGAGAAGCGGAACTGCAATTCGCCGTTCCACTCGCGGCGTTCGCCGGTGAGCTTGAGGCGCATCCCCGATTCGGGGTAGAACGGCAACATGCCAGTCGCCTTGCCGATTGACGTGAGCAGGACGCAGAAGCGCGGCTGTCCGTCCGTGAACGGCTCGCGCGGATGCACGACGCGCGTCACGGTGCAGGAGAGTGTCTGTGTGTCGGTGGAAATCATTGGTCTTTCGGAAGCTTGGCTACGCCCGTGAGCTGAATCTGCCGCTGGAGAAGAATCTGGAACGCAAGCGCGGCGGCAATGCCCTCGTCACGGGCGAAGAGGACAGTTGCGCGATGAAAGATGGTCAGCTCGGCGACGCGGCGGGCGGCGAGCGACGGCGTAAAAACCTCGTCGTTTCCCGCCGCCGGTTCCATGATGCCCTCGTCGTCGGGCAATTCCTTGAAGCAGTAGTCGGCGAAGTCGCCCTCGACGACGATGACCTTCTGCGCAAAGCCCGCGATGTCCATACGGAGCATTTCGCGACGAAAACGGTCCCAGCCCCGCACGACCGTGTTGCGAAAGTCGGCGAGAGACTTCCGCTCAATGGAGAACGCATTGTCGCCAGCGAGAGCGTAGTCGCCTTGGCGGACAGTCCCGACGGAGGTTTCGACTCCTTCGGGGAATGTCCAGGGGGTTTGTTCCCTCGTGTCAATCACGACGTGCATGGCTGGGGCCTGGTGTGCTAGTGTTGCAGGGCTTCGCTTTCGTGCATGGATGCACAAATATCAGAACGGGTTGGCGGTAACGGGCGCGGCGGCTTGCGCCGGTTGCGCAGCTGCGGGGACGGGCTTGCCCGTGAGCATCGCGATCCGCTTTGCGCGCTCGGCGGCGGACAGGGACGGACGGCGGCTCGACAGGTAGCAGTTGATGCGCACCTGTTTGTCCGGCTCCTTGTTCGGATCGGTTGTCTTGGTGACGCGGATCATCACTTCCTTGCCCTTGATGGACTCGTCGAACACCTCGGCGACGTTCGCGCTCGCGGCGTCCGCGCCGGAAATCAGCTTGTGCGCGAACAGCTCCTCGCGCGTCACGTCCTTCTGCTTCTTGCCGATGTTCGCCTTCTGCTTGCACTCGCGGTCGGAGAACTCCAGCTCGATGGTCTGCGCCGAAATCTTCTCGTCCTTCGGCTGGACGCGCAGGACGACGAGGAATCCGGCGGCGGCCTCCTCTTCGGTCAGCCCATCTGTGAAACGCAGGTCGGTCGCGTCGGTGGACGTGATCGTGGCAAGCCCTTCGTACAGGTCTTCGTACTGCTTCTTCTTCGGCACGGGGATGTTCGTGGTCGGTGTGGTCGTGGTGGTCGTGGTACTCATTGCTTTGTTCTTTCGTTTGGTTGGTTTGTGTGCGGTGCTGTTAGTTGGTAGGTTCTGGGCGGCGGCGAGACACCGCACCGCCGCCCAGAAATTCAGACGCGAATCTCCTTGAGGAACACGACGCCGGGGATTGCGAGAGATTCGACGGACGCGCCGGACTTCTTGGCCGCGTCCATGTAGGCGCGGATGGCCTTCTCGTCGGGAGCGCAGTAGGCGCGCGGCACAGCGTCGGCATCCACGATCTCGAACGTCCAGACCGTGCGGGTGGTCACGCCCTGCACGATGGGAGACTTCTTCTGCGGCTCCGGCTCGGCCACCGGCACGGGGACGGCGACCTCCTTGCCGGTCAATGCGGCCTCGGCCGCGGCGATACGCTGTGCTTCGGCCAGCTCAGCCGCGCGGCGGGCCTCTTCTGCGCGGCGGGCGTCCGCCTCAGCCTGTTCCTTCGCGGCGACGTATGCGCCGACAAGCTTGTCCACTCGATCAATCTCCGCGTTTGCGGCGGCTGTGAACTCGCGCTCCTGCGCGATGATGCTCTTCTTCCACGCGTCGGCCTGCCGCGTGGCGGCGAGACGCGCCTCGGAAATCACTTTCACGACGGCCTTCACGGCCTTGACGGCGTTCTTGGCGCGTCGCGCATCGGCATCGTTTTCGACCGCGACGATGGGCGCGAGGGCGGCGGTCGTGTCGGCCAGCTCCTGCGCCACCGACAGCTCGACCATGTTTTGCAAGGTAGGAAGATTGCTCATGTCAGACCTCCAATCCCTTTGCGCGGGCGGCGACCTTCGCGGCCTCGACGTGCGCGGGCGTCAGTTCGGGGTGTCGTTGCGCGGTGTCTGGCATCAGGACATACATCAGGATGTCCGGCTCCATGTCCGCGAACGGCACGTTGAAAAACTTGCCCTCGATCGGGCAGACTGCGGCATCGTTCGTTGCGACAAACGGATTGGGCGCGGCGGCGGGTTGCGGTTGCGTTGCGGCGGCGACCTTCTCCTTTTGCGCTGGCGACGGCATCTCGATTGCGACCGGCTCGACGACCTCTGCCTCGGCGGGTTGCGCTGGCGCGGCGACTGGCGCAGGTGCTGGAGACGGTGCTGGCGTCTCTGACTTCGCAAGGCGCGAAAAGACCTCGGACTTGTCGATCTTCACGGGCTCGCGCGGCGCGGCCGGGGCGGCGTCAAAGTCGGCTACCTCTTCCGTGGTGTACAGTCCGTCATCGGCTTCCGGGCAGACCTTGCGGATCGCGAAGGAACAGCACCTTGCGTAGAGCATGTCTCCGCTGAACTTTGCCCAGTTGTCTTTCAGCGCGCCCGTCTTGGACGAGACTGCAACGCCGTTGTCGATGAACTCCTGAAGGGTGACGGCGTGGCGAAGCTCGTTGCCGTCGTAGATGAAAGTAATATCGCACTTGTCCTTGCTGACCTCGTGCAGCTTCATCTTGCCGCCGAGCCGCTTGAACGCGCTGACGATTGCACGGGACGCGACGGACAGGGAGCCGTCGCCCATGACGTGATACTTCTTTTTGAACGTCACGGGGCTGATGCGCTCCTGCAACATGGTCATAGCGATCATCTCGCCGGTCGATTGCGTGATGCTTCCGAACCAGCCGGACTTCGCGACGGCAATTCCAAGTCGCGAAACGTCCTCCATGCTGTTGATTGGGATGATGTTCGCGAGGGCCGTTCCGCCCTGCGGCTGTGCGACGGCAATCGCCGTCGTGCTTGGTGTTGGTGTCTTGTTCATGGTGTCTCTTTCGTTTGTGGTTTGTGTGTTTCTTAGGGTTGGACAAAAATCAGAACGTCTTGTGGCGCTTCTTCCACTTGCGGAGATTGCGCATGGAGAGCTTGATGCGCTCGCGCTTCTCGTTCATGGCCTTGTCCTTGCAACGCTTCTTGTCGCAGTACGACCTGTTGTGCGTCGCGGAACGGAACTCCGCACCGCAATACTTGCATTTGAGCGTGTAGGCTTTTTTGTTGATCGTCATTTGGCATTCCTTTCGGATGTTGGAAGATGGCACTTGCACCGTTTCGCGGTCTTGTCTATCGCTTCCTGGAAGTGTCCTGGGCGGATGAGGACGGTCTTGCGCGTGATTGCTAGGTGCGGGGCCTTGCGCACGATCTTGTAGAGCATGACGCGCGGCATGGACGTGGACGCCTCGCACTGGTCGATGTCCAGCCATGCGTCGCGCCGGAGATCGCTCGCGGGGTCGAACGTCTCGCCGTTCTGCGCGGCGGCGAGCATGAGCCGCCACACGTCCTTGACGAGAACCGTGCCGCCGACGTGCGGGCGGAACAGCCGCCACGACAGCCACCGGCTCATGTGCAGCGCGTCCGCAACGGCCTCGCGTTTCTCCGCCACCTTCTGCGGAAACGGGGATTCCAGCGCGACGGGCTTTCCCCTGCGCTTCGGCGCGCGGAACGAGACGCGGGCGACGCGGCGGTTGCGGTGCTTTTCGGCGTACTCGTTGCGCTCGATTAGGCCAGCCGCCGTCAGCGTGTCGCGAATCAGCTTGTCCATGGTCGTGCCGTTTTTCGCGGCGCGGGCGGACAGCGCGATCTTCTCGTCCTCGGTGACGGAGCATCCGACCGTGAAGGATCGGAGCTTGTGGCGGTATGGAACGGGGGTGTTCACCTTTCATTCTCCGCTTCGATCGCCTTGCGCACGACCGCCACCACGGCGGGGGCGACTGCATCGACCTTCGTCATGTCGCGGACTGCGGCGACCTCCGAATCCGTCAGCAGGATCGTGTAGGGCTTGCGCTCTTCGTTTGTGTTCATTTGGTTTCTGTTCCCTTCTGGTTATTTATATAAACCCGATAATGTAGCTCGGTTTATATAAACCCTTGGCGAAAAAAAATTACGCGCTTTTTGCTGGAGGCGTTGCCAATCCATTTCGATACGCCTCTTCCCTGATAGCCTCGCTAATCAAATCTGATGGAGTTATGTGCAGTTTGTCGCACAGGCTAACAAGATATGCGAGCGAATCGCCATCCAGCTCAAACGTTGTCGGTGTTTCCATTGACCAGTCCTTCCTCTGTTGCTTTTTGCATTATCGCTTTGCGAATAAAATCAGAACGATCCTTGATTACCCCCAATTCACAAAGCCTTGCCAAGAGTTCTCGATCCTCTTGACTTAGCCATACGCTAATGGCCTTGTTTCCTGGTTTGTGTTGACGTGGCATTTTCAAAATCCTTTTGTGGTGTTGCGCAGGTAGTTTATCAGGTTTATATACGCCCGTCAAGCCCCCGTGGAAAAAAAATGAAAAAAACTTTTCGGACACGGTTTCGCATGGCAAGAAGGTTTGATAGAATAACTTTATCCAAGCAAGACAAAAGAAAGAATAAGCACACAGAGGGCTGCAAATGTTACTAACCTGTCCAGAATGTCAAGGCTCTGTATCTGATACGGCGAACGCCTGTCCACATTGCGGAACGCCGATTGACACGATCATCGACGCGACGAAAGAGATGCTGAAGGCAGTCAAGCCGGATATACGCGGAAGAATATGCGAACTTTGCGGGGAACGCCTCGCCGTTTCAAAGTTCTATGCAAAGTTGAACAGGCGCAAGCCGAGCCTTTCGGTTATAATCGGAGTTTTTCAGTACGAGTATATTAGGGTTCCTATTCCGTTGTGCGCGGAGTGCTATGCAAAAATTCACAAGAAAGAGCATTCTATCATGGGCGGATTTCTGTCGATACTAGATGCTTCGGGCGGAACAATAGCCTTGCGGAATGTCCCGGTGATAAAAGCCTTGCGAAGAGACGGATGGTCGATGATGCCGCCGCCCGGCAAAAAGATGAGATAAGACGGGCGGCCCCCACCCGCCGCACGAAATCAGCCGTTTTCCGCCCCTTCCTCGCGTCCGCGCCGTCCGCCCGCCCCTTTTCCCGTCCGGCGCGCGCCTCGCGCTCCTAGGGCCGTTTTTGCCCCGTTTCAGCGCGTCCCGCCCTCGCGGCGGAATTTCCCTTGCGCTGGCGCAACGCCCTGACTGCCTCGGCAATCGTCCCCGGCCAGCCGCGCAGCCATTCGGCGTCGTCGGCGAACACTCGCACCTGCACGGTGGGCTCGCGTTCGGCGTTGGCCCAGCGGGATTGCGCACCCGCCCTCCCGGCGGCGGAGCGGACGCGATGAAGGTTGACGCGGTTAGGCATTTTGATTTCCTTTCCGTAGGTCATTGTTTCTCCTTTTTAGCTTTTCCGCTTCCTGCTCGGCGCAACATCGTACTGATGAGATGCCTCGCCGTTCGTGCCAACGGAGTCGCGCTCCGCAAGCTCATGCGCATAGCGCACCGCCTTGTCATACGTCAAGCCATTAGCCATTACCTTGTGCGTGGTCAGCTCGACCACCTTCCATTTTCCACGGAATTCATCGTCGTTTTTCATTTTTCATTTCCTTCTTTGGGTTGTTTGCGTTTCCAGTCTACCACATTTGCCATGCGTTGACAATGGCAAATGCGGCAGACCTTTCGTTGGCTACGCCCTAGCCAGCCTCACTTGCGAAAGAATCCAATCGACGGAAACCTCCGCCTTCTTGAACTTCTCCATCAGCTCGGCGACGAGCAGCACCTCGTTCACTGTAAGAATCTCGTCGAGGCGGGGGTCGCGGCACGTCGCGTCAAGCGCGGCGGGCTTGTCCTCCTCCGGCGCGTTCCACAGGCGGACGGCCTTCGCCATCGCGTCAAAAAACGAATCCCCAAGCCCGCGCTTCGCTTCGGGGACGAGCCTGTCATAAGCCTTCATGAGATCGCCCTTGCTTGCAAGGAAGAAAGCGTCCGGGGTCGCAAACTCCTGCGACATTCGCACGATGCGGTTCGTCGCGATGGACGAGACGTCCTTGTCGGCCCGCAGGTGCTCGATGACTTCATTGAACTTCATGTCTGATTCCCTTCTGTTAGGCTTCTCGTTTCATTTTGGCTATGCGCACTCGCGCACGGTCCAAGACCACGTGTACCTGCTCGCGGCAGGCGATCGGCGGAAGAGGCGGAAGCGGACGTTGGAGATAGCTCGTCCGGGAGACGCGGCCCATGTTTCAAACTGCCCGAGGTGCGTAAAAACCACATAAAGCTTCTTCTCGCTCATTTCGCGGTCTCCTCCATTATCGGCGCGAACAAGTCCATTTGCCCCGTCTGGCCGAGATCGAATTGCGGCTGAACGTTCACGGCCCCGTTGCCTTTCAACGGCCTTACGATGCGCCTGGCGATTTCCTCTCGCTGGCGTTGTCGTTCCTGTTCGGCGGTCAATTCGGAGGGCGTCGCGTTTTCCAATGCGAATTGCGCGGCAACATCGTCGCTCTCTTCGCTTTCTCCTCCATTGACGATGCGCACGATCTCACGACGCAACAACCCGCCGTGAGAGTGCCTACCTTCCATGACCTCCGCTATGGCGAATACCAAACCGCCAGCATATCTGCTGTGCATCCGCGTGTCTAGCGATAATCGATGACATCCAGTCATCGGAACACCGCCGCGCATACTCAACGGCGTACCGAATATTGGCGCAAGGATCATGGCATCCTCTCCGAACGCTTCGT
>Ga0326512_10002263_pt1 | contig 14257 bp, 14 predicted proteins | sample 1_2617_0518_D_FD_203652 | JGI IMG/M metagenome (GOLD analysis project Ga0326512, IMG submission 203652) | Bovine rumen microbial communities from UC Davis, California, United States - 1_2617_0518 | ecosystem: Host-associated > Mammals > Digestive system > Stomach > Rumen | place: USA... | reverse complement strand
GCGGTGGAGCACAGGAGGTGAACAAATACTCCATGTCGTCGTTTGATGCCCTGAACACATTCTCCGTTCGTATGGATGAACCTACAAAAGCCTCAAGACCATTCGACAAGGACCGCGACGGACTTGTTCCCAGCGGTGGTGCGGCAGCCCTTGTGCTTGAAGACTACGACCATGCCGTGGCTCGTGGTGCCAAGATTCTTGCCGAGGTGTGCGGATATGGCTTCTCCAGCAATGGTGGTGGCATCAGTCAGCCAAGCGATGAAGGCAGTTATGTGGCAATGTCGCGTGCCATGAAGGATGCAGGCGTGACGGCTGACGATATCGACTATGTCAACGCTCATGCCACATCGACCCATCAGGGAGATATGTGCGAGGCTATGGCTCTCGACAGAATCTTCCGTGGCAAGCGTGCACTCATATCCAGTACCAAGTCGATGACAGGCCACGAGTGCTGGATGGCAGGCGCCAGTGAGGTTATCTATTCTATCATTATGATGCACAACAACTTCGTGGCTCCGAACATCAACCTTGAGAATCCCGACGAATATGCCGAGAATATCAACCTTACTGCCAAGACTGTTGACACCGAGGTGAACACCGTATTGAGCAATTCGTTTGGATTCGGCGGTACCAATTCGGCATTAGTAATCAAAAAAAGAATATCATTATGAGACATCTGACAAAATTATTGCTACTTGCCTTAATGGCAGTTGTGGTCTGTGGCTTTTCTGCAAGGGCTGCAAAAGGTAAAGGTCCTGGGTATATTACAAAAACAATTCCTGGAGATTTTAACATTAAGGACAAGATTGTTGTAGAAAATGAGTCCTCCTATCGGCTGCAAGAGGTACATGTCTATCTGATAAACAGCAAAGGAAAATACGTAAAACTGGGTTCAGCCAGGAACGTAAAGACGGATGAGAAGGTCGTAATTAAGTCTTACGACGACAATAAACTGCAAAGTCTGAGAGGACGAAAGATTGCAATCAGTATCATAGGTGCTGGACAGAGACCTACATCCAACTTTAAGGTGAAACTGGACGACCATAGGCACGACCTATATATAGAAATAGAAAACAAGTGATACCGATAGAGAAGGGTACTACATACGGTAATGCGTGGATGTACAGAGCCCTTGTCTGGCTGCTGAAATATATCAACATTCATGTCCTGTATGTCTTCATGTCGGTATGTGTCATTCCTGTTACGATGCTGATAAGTGCTGGAGCACGTGTCACCTATCGGTATTTTCGTAAGATTAGGGGATGTGGCAGATGGAGGGCTATATGGTATACATATAAGAATCATTGCGTGTTCGGACAAACAGTGATCGACAAGTTTGCAATGTATGCTGGACATAAATTTAAGATTCGCTTTGTGGATTTTGAAGACTATCGCAGGCTTGCAGAAGGTGACGAACCCATCATACAGCTTAATGCGCATATAGGATGTAACGAGATACTGGGCTATTCGTGTCATGTAGAAAAACCTTGTAATATCCTTGTTTTTGGTGGCGAGAAGGAGTCGCTGATGGGCTTCCGTCGCTCAGCCTTTCAACAAATGAATGCCAAGATGATACCTGTAGGTATAGGTACCACACATAGTGAAGATATAGCCGATGCGTTGGACAGAGGAGAAATTGTTTGTGCTTTTGCCGACAGGTTCTTCAATGCTAAGAAGACTATTACCTCCACGCTTCATGGACACAAGATATCGTTAGCTCGTGGACCTTTCTCACTGGCAGTGACAAGAGGTCTCAATGTGGTTATGCTTAGTGGAATGAAAGAGAGTGACGGCTCGTATACGGCATATTTCACACCGCTGAGCTATGACAAGACATTAAGCAAGAGCGAACAGCGCCAACAGATAGCCGACGCTTATACGGCTGAGATAGAACGATTGCTGGGAAAGTATCCGATGCAGTGGTTTAACTATGCAAATTCAAATTTTTAATAATAGACAATTATGACAAGAGCAGAAATTGAAGAGAGAGTGAAAGCATTTCTGGTAGACGACCTCGAAATAGAGGAAGAGAACATCTACCCTGAGTCACGTCTGAAGGAAGACATGGGTGTCGACAGCCTGGACTATGTAGACATCGTAGTAATAGTGGAGAAGAACTTCGGATTTAAGATCAGTAATCCTGCAGAGCTGACATCCGTGAAGACTCTGACACAGTTCTTTGATTATATTGAGTCGAAGCTGCAGTAGAGGTGTTCCCGAAGATAACAAGGCTGATACCACAGCGTTCGCCGTTCTTGATGGTTGACGAAGTGGTAAGTTGTGAGGGGTGTGATGCGGTTACTATATTCCGTCTGACCCCAGGTAACATATTGATAGACGGTGACAGACTGTCAGTCGCTGGTATCATTGAAAATATGGCGCAGTCATGTGCTGCAAGGATGGGATGTGTCGACTGGATGCGAGGAGAGCCCATCAAGATAGGGTATGTCGGAGATGTGAAGGACTGTTCCATAGTGAGACGACCCAGAATCGGTGAGACGTTGCACACGCATGTACATATCGTCGAGAAGGTGTTCAGACTGATGCTGGCTGAGGTCACGGTATCTTCTGACGATGAGCCGATAGCTTCGGCACGCATGAAGATAGCAATGACTAATATCGAAGCATATCTAGAGGAATAGAAGGAAGCTGGTAAAAAAGAGTAGGTGGTTATGATACTGAAACTACTTCCCATATCGTTGATACAGTGTATGTTACTCTCTGGAGGACAGGTGCTGATGAAGTATGGACTGACTAAGGCAGGCGACTTCTCGTGGTCATGGCAGTATTTCGGCAGACTACTATTCAACTGGCAGTTTATTGGTTGCGGAATCTGCTATGGTGCAGGATCGATACTGTGGATGTATATCATCAAGAATTTTCCTTTCAGTATGGCATATCCTATGGTAAGCATTAGCTATGTCATGGGTATGTTTGCCGCTATCATCTTCTTTCACGAGCATGTTCCGCTGATAAGATGGCTCGGTGTGTTCCTAATATTATCAGGGTGTGTGTTGATAGCAAAATAGAAAGATGCAATAACGACCCCAACTTTCGTAAGAATAATCATTTTAAGGAAATGAAAATTATGAAGAGACTTTTGTTATGTACTATGCTGATGTCGCTGTCTGTAGCGATGATGGGACAAAAAAAACTGACTGCAGCGCAGCAACAGCAGATTGTCGCAAAGATCAACAAAGCCACCGCAGCACTAAATGAACTGCAATGTGACTTCACGCAGACCAAGAGCATGAAAATGTTAAGTAAGAAGATGCAGTCGTCTGGTGTTATGTACTATAAAAAGTCTAACAAACTACGCTGGCAATACAACTCACCCTATACCTATACTTTCATCCTCAATGGTGACAAGGTGCGTATCATTTCTGCGAAATCCTCGAAAAAAATCAATGTGAAGGATAATAAGATGTTCCGCCATGTGTCGAATATCATGATAGACACCATGACGGGAGAAGGACTGAAGAGTTCGGCCGACTTCAATGTAGAGATGTATCAGCGGGATAAAACATATTATGCCAAGCTCTATCCAAAGAAAAAGGAACTGAAACAAATATATAGGGTGATAGAGATACACTTCAACACGGCACTGACGATGGTAAGTAGTGTTATGATGGAGGAGAAAACAGGTGACGTGACAGTGGTGAAGCTCAGCAACGTAAAGACAAACAACCATATTAGTGAGAAGATTTTTAGTACTGAATAGTCTGCTGCTGCTTGCTATAAGTGTGCTGGCTCAGATGTCCATTACTGCTGATACGGAGGAGGCGGGAGTGGACATTAGGGAATATAATGTGCTGATGCAGGTACGCGGAAGAGAAATGACAGGCATCTGTGTGATGCAGACGGAGGCTGACAGTTCGATAGTGGGTACGCTGATTACGGAGATGGGTGTGAAGATATTTGACTTCACATATTCGAACGGAAAAGCAAAGGTGATGAATGTCATTGCACCACTGAACAAATGGTATATTCGCAAAGTACTGAGACAAGATATGGAATTTATGATTGCCAAGGGCGAAGCAATGAGAAAAAAAAGCAAGCGAGAGTTCGTACAGATGCAAGACGGCTCATTCAAGGTAAACAACAATAGATATAAGATATACTATACATTCACCCCTATGTGTGAGAAAAAGCAATGAGGCTAAAGGATAATTTATATAGAGTCGTTACAACAGAACCGACAGACGACGGCTTTCGTTGTCAGATCAGACTGGATGCCGACCACGTCATCTATAAGGCTCATTTTCCCCAAAATCCTGTAACCCCAGGCGTGTGTCTGATGCAGATGGCAAAAGAGATGATGGAGGAAAGATTGGGAAGACGATTGCAACAGAAAGAAGTGCCAGGCATGAAGTTTTGTAGGACAATAACTCCCGATGTGGAACCGATTTTCATATACTCAAAGCTTGTCGCAGATGGTGATAACGTCTCGGTAAAGGTAAGTGTTGAGGCCAACGGCATTAAATATGCTAATATGACTCTTAGATTTGAAATTGATAATTGAAGATTTGCGCAATCATACCAACGTATAATAACGGCAAGACGGTGGGTCAGGTCGTAAAGAATGTATGGCAGTACGTTGATGATGTTATTGTCGTCGACGATGGCAGTACAGATGATACTGCTGAAGTCATCTCTTCTCTTGCAACCACACGCCGCCACCTCTATCGCGTCACCTTCCCAGAGAATCGTGGCAAAGGAGACGCTCTCGTAGCGGGATTCAGGCGAGCTAAGGAGTTAGACTTCACTCATGCTATCACTATCGATGCCGATGGACAACACTTTGCTGATGATATACCCGTGCTGGTGAGTGCTCTGGCGGACAATGATGAAGGCATCATCGTGGGTTGTCGCAATTTGTCAGAAGATAATATGCCGCGTGGCAATACCTTTGCCAATAAGTTCTCCAACTTCTGGTTTCGTCTTCAGACTGGCATCAATCTTCCAGACACCCAAAGCGGCTACCGCATATACTCCCTGTCTGCGCTGAAGGGATTGTCGCTTGTTACCTCACGTTACGAGGCAGAGCTTGAACTGCTGGTCTTTGCTGCATGGTCGGGCGTAAGCTTGACACATGTACCCGTGAGGGTATACTATCCTCCACAAGAAGAGCGCGTAAGCCATTTCCGACCGATATACGACTTTGCCCGCATTAGTGTTTTGAATACACTGTTGTGTGTAGGCGCATTGTTCTTTGGTTTACGCCAATGGATATACACCATCTTCTCATTCTGCTACTTCCTCTGTCTGGCTATAGAGATGACACTCATAGGATTCTTCCTGATTACTCTCGGTGGTAATACTGACGAACATAAGCGCAGATACCATAATATATTATGTCGGAGGGCTCGCTTTACAATCCATCATGTGCCAGGTACAACATTTACGTATAGCAATCCCAATAATGAATCGTTTGACAAACCAGCGATGATAGTGTGCAATCACCAATCGCATATCGACCTGATGGCGATAATGATGCTTACACCTCGTCTCATCATCCTGACAAAGGACTGGGTGTGGCACAATCCTTTCTATGGACTGGTAATACGCTATGCCGACTTCTTTCCTGTAAGCGAGACTGAACAGATGACTCACAATCTGCAGGCAATGGTAGAGAAGGGGTATTCCATAATGATATTTCCCGAAGGTACTCGCTCCGAGGACTGTCATATACGTCGGTTTCATCGTGGAGCATTCTATTTGGCAGAGCAACTCAATCTCGACATCATTCCCGTGAAGATAAAGGGATTTGGAAAAGTATTACCAAAAAAGTCATGGCATCTTCACCCAGGAAAGATGTCTATGGAGGTGATGGAGCGCATACGTCGTGATGCTCCTGATGGTTTGGTGGGATATAGAGAAATGACAAAAAAGGTGAGGAAACTATATTGAAGAAGTGTGTTATCATAGGAAGTGGATTGGGAGGTCTGTCTTGCGGATGCATCCTGGCAAAGAACGGGTATCATGTGACCGTGCTGGAGCAAGGAAACCAGATTGGGGGATGCCTTCAATGTTTCCGTCGTGGTGATGCCGTCTTTGATACTGGTATGCACTATATCGGTAGTGCTGACCAAGGGCAACCGCTTCATACTATATTACGCTATTTGGGGGTCGAAAAGAGTGTGGAGTTATCTCGACTCGATTCAAATGGCTATGATGTTATTTCGCTCCAAGGTGAACGATACAGACTTGCCAATGGCAGGGATTCGTTTATTGACACTCTTGCAGAACATTTCCCGCAAAGCCGTGACGAGTTGGCTAACTATTACGACTTAATCAAGTTGGTAGCGTCATCTTCTGCTATGCACTCCCTTAATAGGGACGTGGATCTATATGTCAGTGCGGAATATCAGAAGAGAAGCGTCAATGATGTTATTGATAGCGTAGTAAAGAATCCTTTGCTTAGGCAGGTGCTCGCAGGCATCCAGCCACTATATGCTGGCGAGAAAGATCGAACACCATTCTCTACACACGCACTTATTACCGACTTTTATGAACAGAGTGCTTTTCGTATCGTTGGCGGCAGTAGTGTCTTGGCAGATGCTCTCGCAGACAATATACGTGGCATGGGCGGTAGGGTGTTGACAAAAGAGAAGGTGGTCAAGGTGGAATGTGACGACACACGCGCCACTTCGGTAATAACTGCGGATGGCGAACGATATGAAGCTGACCTCGTAATATGTGCCATCCATCCGATGCAAGCCATCCGTCTCATAGATAGTCACCTCATTCGTCCCGCCTATCGCAGACGACTGGAGAGCGTACGTAATACCACTTCTGCATTCACCGTATACTTGAAATTTCGAAAGAATACAGTGCCTTACATGAATAGCAACCTGTATTTATATAGAGGCGATACCACATGGGGATGTGAGAAATATACTTATCAAACGTGGCCTGAGTGTATATTATATATGCATTTCTGCCATGAGAAGAACCCTGTGTTTGCACGGACGGGAGAGATAATCACATATATGTCGTTCGACGAGATGGCCCCTTGGTATGGAACCCGTCAGGGAAATCGCGGAGAAGACTATGAAACGTTCAAGAAACAAAAAGCAGAAAAGGTTATAAAGGCCTTGGAACAGGAAGTTCCTGGTTTAAGTGACAGTATAGAATGCTATTATACATCAACTCCTCTTACATACCTAGACTATACGGGTATACCTGACGGAGCTATGTATGGAGTGGCTAAGGATGTTGACATGATGAATATGGGAAACATACCATGTAAGACTCGTGTTCCGAATCTTCTACTGACAGGACAAAGTACGGTGCTTCATGGTATGCTCGGAGTACTCGCTGGTAGTCTTGTGACATGCTCAGAAATATTGACTACAGACGAAATATTCCGACAACTGAAACTGGTGGAATAAAGGAGATATGAAAGCGGCTGTATTCTATTATACGCAGAGTGGTCAAGCTCTCAAGGTGGCGCAGTCTTTATGCAAAACAATTGACGAGGTTGTTTGCAAAGCCATTGAGCCGAAATGTTCATTCCCGTTCCCTTGGAGTAGGCGTGAATTTTTTGACGTGTTCCCTGAGACTCGACTTGGTATGACGCCATTCGGTATCCTGCCGTTCGATTTTTCAGATGTTCAGGATGTCGATGTTGTTATAATTGTAGGACAGTCATGGTTTCTTTCGCCCTCTCTGCCTCTGCAGTCATTCTTTGAAGACGATGAAGTTAAGGCATATCTGAGGGGACGTGACGTGGTCTTTGTTAATGCGTGTCGTAACATGTGGGTGATGACCTTGCACAAGATAAAAGAGTATGTTGCAGAATGCGGTGCAACTCTAGTTGGTCATGTGGTATTGCAAGATCATCATGCCAATCTCGTTAGTGCGCTCACGGTGGTACGATGGCTAATGTATGGAAAGAAACAAAAAAGTGTGTTGCTACCAGAGGCTGGTATCTCGGCAGATAATATCAATGGAGCTTCGCGCTATGGAGCTATTATTTCCAGTACAATAAAAAATGGAAACATTACTCATTTGCAAGAACTTCTGGTTGATGCTGGAGCAATAGACTATAAACCATCAATAGCCTTTATCGAAAAAACAGGCCACCGTTTGTTTGGAATTTGGGCCAGTTTTATCCGCAAAAAAGGCGGTTTTGGTGACAAAAACAGACGGTTTAGACTCGACATGTTTTATGTATATCTGCTTTTTGTTCTGTTTGTAGTGTCGCCATTCGCACAACTATTCTTTTATCTTACGTATCCGGTCCGCCATGTTGGACGTGAGCGTCGGGTAGCCTTGAGTGTTAGGAATAATCAATAACAAATAATATAACTATAGATCAATATGAATGTATACATTACTAAAGCAGCAACGTTTCTTCCAAACAAGGCTGTAGGTAATGATGATATGGAGAAATTTCTTGGCATGATCGATGGCAAACCGTCGAAAGCCAGAAAGCTTATCCTGCGAAGCAATGGCATACAACAACGATACTACGCTTTGGATGAGAATGGAAATGCTACTCATACCAATGCAGAGATGGCAGCCAATGCTGTTCGAAGACTGCTTGATAGTCAGTTTTCTATAGACGATATTGACGTGTTGGCATGTGGCACAGCATCGCCTGAACAGATATTACCGTCACATGGTGTTATGGTACATGGTGAGTTGGGAGGCGATCGGAATATAGAGGTGGTTTCTCTTGCTGGTTCTTGTTGTGCAGGGGTTGATGCCTTAAAATATGCGTGCATGTCGGTACAGATGGATTCCAATCTCAACGCTGTTGCTACCGCGTCAGAGAAAACGTCGGCATGGATGCGTGCATCTTACTTCCAGAAAGAAACGGAGCAGTTGAGGCAACTCAAACAACAACCAATGATAGCTTTTCAAAAGGAATTCTTGCGGTGGATGTTGTCTGATGGCGCAGCTGCCTTGCTAATTCAGGGTAAACCATCCGACTCGGGCTTGTCGCTGCGTGTTGATTGGATAGAGGTGACTTCATATGCTAATACTATGGAGACCTGTATGTATGCTGGTGCCGAAAAAAGTGATGATGGCAAACTCCACGGTTGGGCTTCTTACCCTACGGATCAATGGCTGAACCAATCGCTCTTTTCCCTAAAACAGGATACCCGTCTGCTTTCCGACTATATTGTCAAGTTGGGTGTGGAATATCTGTTGCAACTCAGTAAAAAACGTCAGTTTACACCAGATGATGTCGATTGGTTCCTGCCACATTTGTCTTCAATATTCTTCAAGGACAAGATTCTTGAGGAGTCTGCAAGACAGGGCTTCTTCGTACCAGCAGAGAAATGGTTCTACAATTTGCCATGCATAGGTAATGTCGGATCTGCATCTGCCTTCTTCATGCTTGAGGAACTGATGCGATCTGGTAAGTTGAAAAAGGGACAGAAGGTGTTGTTGATGGTACCTGAGAGTGCACGCTTCTCATATTGTTACTGTATGCTGACTGTTTGCTAAGTAATACCCACCAATCTTCATCCTATGAAAGTGCAAGACGTACCGCAGGACTTGAAATACTACAAAGACTCACTTGCCCGTGATGTCTGCTATGCTGTGGATGAAGAAGGACGCTATACTACAGTCGTAAGCGATGGATGGTCGGCAAAGAATGATGCTCTCGAACTTGCCCTTGAAGATAAGAATGCATGGAGAAGCGAGAAGCGTGAAATGAGGAGTGAGGAGCGGTGTAGCGAGAGTACGATGATACAGGGTAGTGGCACGGAACTGCCTCTTGAACATAGGATGGCTGCTCATTGTGAGAATGGGGCAACATCGGCTCTGCTGCGGTTTCATGGCATTGATCTGTCCGAGCCAATGATATTCGGAATGGCAAGTGGATTATGGTTTTCTCATGTGCCATTCATCAGACTGAATGGTATGCCTCTGACATCGTTCCGAACTTTCCCGGGAGTATTGTTCAGTCGTGTGACTAAACAGTTGGGAGTGAAAACAAGGACGTGCAGATTCTTTAGTAAAGAGAGTGCGATGAGATTATTGGACCATGTTTTAATGGACAAACATAAGCCTGTAGGGTGTGTTGTTGGCATGTACGATCTGCCATATGTTCCGCCAGAGTATCGTTTCCGTTTCAATGGTCATAATGTATGTATCATAGGTAAGGATGAAACGACAGAGAGTTATTCGGTGCTCGACTCTAACATAACTCAAAAGGTCACAATTCATCGTGATGACCTCGTAAAAGTTCGTTTTGCTAAAGGTGGTACCTATCCGCTGATGGGACAGATGTACTGGATAGAATCCGTGCCCGAGCACTTGCCAGACCTTGCCCCACTGATACTCAAATCTATCAGTAGGACGTGTCGCAACATGATAGGTTATTCCTCTATTGTTCCATTCTTAGGTACCAATGGTATTCATTATATGTCGAGACGCATACGGACGTGGGAATCGCAGATGGGGCGACAAAAGGCACTACTCAATCTGGCCCAGGTCATACGTATGCTCGAAGAAATAGGCACAGGAGGGGCTGGCTTTCGCTTTATATACGGAGCCTTCCTACAGGAAAGCGCTGCACGAACGGGTATAGACGAACTAAACGACTTCTCGCAACGCATGACGGAGATTGGAGATATGTGGCGAGAGTTTGCGTATAAGGGTTCGCGAATGATAAAAAGGCGTAAGTCGGAGAGAGCTTCATTTGACGACTTAGGTGACTTGCTCGAAGTAATAGGTAATAAGGAGGAGAAATTTTTCAGTGACCTTTACGAATGTATCAAGTAATGAAAAATCTGAGACTTTTAACAATATTGACAGCTGTACTGTTGTCGTACATAGATACATATGCCTACAAATTGACAGCCTATATTCCACAAAACAATCCCACAGGAATTGGCATCGTTGTATGTCCTGGCGGTAGCTATTTCTGGTTGGATAGGGTTGGCGAGGGGTATGATGTAGCAGAATGGCTGTGCGAGAATGGCATAGCAGCCTTCGTCTTGGAATATAGTCATGGCGGATGGGGATCCTTCGTTTTTCGTATTCGCGGCAAAGGACGTATCTTTCCTGCAGGTTTTAATGATCTGCGTAGGGCTCTCACTGAACTTCATGACAATGCCGAGCTATATGGTATCAGAAGGGATAGGGTCGGATGTATGGGGTTCTCGGCAGGTGGTCATCTCGTAATGCATGCTGCGGAGCAGTTGGCAGACGACTCCCTGCGTATGACCTTCGTGGCACCTATCTATCCCGTGGTATCGATGACACATACGTGTACTCATAAGCGTTCATTAAGGGGGCTGCTTGGCGTTTTTCCATCAAAGACCATGAGAGACTCCTTGTCTGTGGAACGACATGTGCCAGATAATTGTCCGCCAGTTTTCATGTTGAGTTGTGATGACGATCCTGTAGTAGACTGTTACAATTCTATCTTGCTCGATTCTGCTCTGACGGCTAAGAACATTCCTCACCAATACGAACACTATGCTACTGGCGGACATGGCTTCGGCGTGTCGCCACGTAAGACTACTGAAGAGGCAATACGTTGGAAAGAACGTTTCTTGGAATGGGTGAGGGCGTTGGTTGCGGATAAATGACAATTGAAAATTGAGATTTTTTCTTAACATATACGACTACTTACATCAAAGACGAGGACTCTTCTTCACTTTGATAGCAGCTTTTATTGCCATACTTTTGGTGATGATTACGTCATTGAGGTATAACGAGGATATCTATGACTTTCTGCCTCTGAGCGATAAACAGCAGAAGGCAATCACACTCTACCAGGATATTTCTGGAGGTAAACGGGTTGTGGCAATGTTCAGGATGAAGGATGATAAACTGGTTAATACCGACCGCCTTGCCGAAGCTGTCGATACTTTTGCTCAACAGATACAAGCGCATGATGGCCGTCGACATGTTAAGGATCTTACTACGCAAATCGATTTTGAGAAATATGCAGGTATAACGGAATTCGTTTACCAGAATCTGCCGTTGATGCTCTCTGATTCTGACTATGTGCGTATGGAGCACATATTGGAAAATCCTAACTATGTGGAAGAGACGCTTGCTAATGATGTACAGATGATAATGATGCCTGCAACGGGATTCTTTGCAAATAATATAGGTAATGACCCGTTAGAGCTCTTTACTCCTGTCATGCAACGCCTGCAGCAACGTCAACAGTCTCTTCCTTTCAACGTTGATGATGGCTATGTCTATACATCTGACCGACGTTATGCCGTAGTGATGATGACCTCGGCATACGGTGCCATGGAATCTGCCAATAATGCTTTGCTCGTAAACTATGTTGACAGTATCTGTCAGCAGACAATGAAGGCTATACCTGATGTGGATGTGGCTATAACAGGTTCTCCGGTAATAGCTGTTGACAACGCAAAGCAGATAAAACAAGACAGCCGATGGGCGGTACTCATATCCGTATGTCTTATATTCCTGTTGTTGGTATATTTCTTTAGAAGTGTGCGCAACCTGTCGCTCATAGCTCTATCTATCCTCATAGGTTGGCTCTTTGCTATGGGCTTCATAGCTGTGATGCGCTCCAACGTGTCGCTCATAGTGTTGGGCATCGGTTCGATAATCATCGGTATAGCCGTCAACTATCCCTTACATTTTATTGCGCATAACCTAGATCATGGAGGTTCACACCGTGAGGTGCTTAAGGAAATGGTGCCACCACTACTCATCGGCAACGTCACTACCGTAGGAGCCTTTGCCAGTCTCGTTCCGCTTGATTCACCGGCGTTGCGTGATCTTGGACTCTTTGCGGCATTCATGCTTATCGGAACCATCCTCTTTGTACTTATTTTCCTACCACATCTGGTCAAGGAATATCCTGCAAAAAAAGAAAGCACATTATACAATATCCCGTCTAATGTCTCCAGAAACATTCGACATTCCGATTTTACAAAAACACTTATCATCCTCATACTGACCATCGTCTTTGGATATTTTAGTCTTAAAACATCATTTGATGCCAACATGCATCATGTCAACTACATGACACCAACACAGGAGCGGCTGATGGCAGACTTGCATATATCAGCGGGGGTCAATGACACCACAAATATATATGTAGTGACAGAAGGAAAGACATGGGAGGAAGCACTTAGGAAACGAAGTAGCATGGCTCCGATGCTTGATAGCTTGAAGAGGACTGGTGAGGTGAAAAACTATTCCGACTTCACCTCTTTTGTAAGTTCTCAGCTTGAGCAGGCGAAGAGAATCAAGCGCTGGGAAGCTTTTTGGAGTTCGCATCGGGATGGGGTCATAAGCCAACTCCGTCAGAAAGCGCCCCAATATGGATTTAGCGATGAGGCCTTCGATGGCTTCTATCAGATAGTTAATGGTAAGTATTCGCCAAAATCTTTCGACGATTTTAGTCGGGTGTCATCTGTCTTGTTGTCGGGCTCGTATAGTCAATGTACGGGTGCTTGTTCGATTGTAGATGTCGTGGAATGTGGAGATGACAAGTTGGACAGAGTGGAAGCAAAACTTGACGAAGTATTGGGCGATAAGGGTTATGCCTTCGATTTTGTGGGAATGAACAGTGCCGTGGCGCATTCTTTATCCAATGACTTCAATTATATAGGCTTTGCCTGTGGATTCATAGTATTCCTTTTTCTATGGCTGTCGTTCGGTAGACTGGAATTGAGCTTGCTTGCCTTCTGTCCGATGGCTTTAGGGTGGATATGGATACTTGGTATGATGTATCTCTTCGGTATGCAATTTAATATCGTCAACGTTATTCTTGCCACATTCATCTTCGGTCAGGGAGACGACTATACCATTTTTATGACAGACGGGCTCATCAACGAGTATGCATATCGCAAACGACTCCTCCCGTCATACAAGCGCAGTATTATCATCTCGGCATTGATAATGTTTATAGGTATGGGGTCGCTAATCATCGCTAAGCATCCTGCTCTATATTCTCTGGCACAGGTGACCATTGTAGGTATGTTCACTGTAGTGCTGATGGCGTGGGTCATACCGCCGATAATATTCCGATGGATGACATGTTCCGATGGTTCTGTTCGCCGTAATCCGATAACCATCGACCAGCTTGTCCGTACGGGCTATTGTGCCGTTGTCTATCTCTTTGAATTGTTCTATGGTTGCGTCTTTGGTTTGTTGTTACGGCTTGTCCCTATCGGCAATTTGCGCCGCGAGCGTATAATGCACAAAATAGTTTACAAGACAATGCATGCCAACATCAACCATATCTATGGAGTAAGGTCGGTGGTCACCAACAAATATGGCGAGGACTTCAACC
>Ga0326512_10002261_pt1 | contig 14260 bp, 18 predicted proteins | sample 1_2617_0518_D_FD_203652 | JGI IMG/M metagenome (GOLD analysis project Ga0326512, IMG submission 203652) | Bovine rumen microbial communities from UC Davis, California, United States - 1_2617_0518 | ecosystem: Host-associated > Mammals > Digestive system > Stomach > Rumen | place: USA... | reverse complement strand
GTTCGGAATGCCTCTCTTTTGAGGCTTTATGAGCGGGGATTAACTGAGATGTGGTGAGATCAATGGCGAAGAAAACGAAGAAGCAGAAAATAACGGAACTTGAGAAACTTTTACAGCGTGTCCCCGTTGAGCGTCAGTATATCGCGCGTCAACTTGTCGAGGAGCTGGTGTTTATCAATGAAGCTTTGGGCAAGCTGAAAGAAATTATTAGAGAGCATGGGCCAGAGGAGCCATTCAAACAGGGCGAACAAACTTTCACGCGTGAGCGGCCCGCCATGTCGAGCTATACAAAACTTGTGGCCAGATACGGGACGCTCTATCGTCAATTCAACGAGCTTCTCGGAAAAGTGCCAGAGGCAGAGCGGGCTAATGCGGTCTATGATTTTTTAAAAGAGCAATGAATTACATAAACGCATATCTTGACGAAATCCGCGCCGGGCGGTGCATTGTCTCCAAGCGAGTGAGAAAAATTTATGAGCGTTTGGCAGCGGAGACGAGCGCGACAGACGGCGCATTTATCTTTGATGAGGCGAAGGCGGAACGGCCGATTAAGTTTATCGAGCGGTTTTGTCGCCACTCGAAAGGCGAGTGGGGAGGGGAGCCGCTAAAACTGGCCCTTTTCCAAAAGGCTTTCATTTCGGCCTTGTTTGGCTTTGTTCATAGAGAGACTGGGCTGCGCCGCTTTCGTGAGGCGTTCTTTCTTTGCGGGCGCAAGAACGGCAAAAGCGTACTTTTAAGCGCCCTGGCCCTGTACATGATGCTAGGGGACGGTGAGCCGGGGGCGGAGGTGTACTGTGTCGCCACTAAGAAGGAGCAAGCGCGGCTTATCTTCGATGAGACGCACAACATGATCAAGCAGTCCCCAGATTTGCTAGAGGTAGTCAAGAAACGCAAGACGGACCTATATTTTCCGTTGACGTTTAGCAGGATGCAGCCTTTAGGAAAAAACTCAAACACACTAGACGGCCTCAACGCACATCTTGTCGTGGTTGATGAGTTGCACAGTATCGAGGATAGAAATTTGTATGAGGTTATGAAGCTTTCGCAAAGCGCGAGGCGTCAACCTCTTTTAGTGGCGATTACCACAGCGGGCACGCTGCGCGAGGGCGTTTATGATGATTTGTATCAATACGCCTGCGCAGTTGTCGATGGCAGTATTAAGGATGATTCCTTTCTACCGGTGCTTTATGAGCTTGATAGCAAGGCGGAATGGCGTGACCCTATGGCGTGGGAAAAGGCCAACCCTGGCTTAAACACTATCAAGAAACTGGATGACCTCATGATGAAGGTAGAGCGGGCGAAGAACAGCCCGCGAGACTTGGCCGGGCTGCTTTGCAAGGATTTCAACGTTCGAGCAACTACAAGCACAGCGTGGCTCACGTGGAGCGATATAGACAATCCTGAGAGATTCGATCTTGAAAGGTTCCGGGGGTGCTACGCCATAGGCGGCGCTGATCTTTCTCGCACAGGCGACTTGACATGCGCCACTTTGCTTTTTCTGGATGCGAGCGGCAAGCGCTACGTGACCCAGATGTATTGGCTACCTGGCGACAATCTCACTGAGCGAGTACGGGAGCAAAAGATACCTTATGACAAATGGCAAGAGGCTGGGCTGCTGCGTTTATGCGCGGGCAACACAATAAATTATGCGGATGTGACCGCGTGGTTTGTTGAGATGCTAGAGCGGTACGAGATCACCCCGGCCTGGATTTATTATGACAGCTACAGCGCACGTTATTGGCTTGAGGAAATGGAGGGACACGGCTTCAAGATGGTTCGCTGCATCCAAGGGGCTAAAACTCTCTCGGGGCCTTTGCAGATGCTTGAGGCGGACCTTCGAGCGAAGAAGATCAATTACAACGACAATCCTTTGCTTAAATGGTGCATTGCCAATACTGGCGTGACTGAGGATAGGAACGGGAACATACTGCCCATAAAACAAAGGAACCCTAAATACCGGATAGACGGCCTTGCGAGTTTGCTTGATGCTTATGTGGGGCTCTATGAGCATCTTGGAGAGTTTCAGCGGCTTCACGTCGCAACGGAGGTTTAATCATGGCTTTTCTGAAGGACAAAAAAGCGCAGATATTCAAACGCCAGATGATTAGCGACGGGATGGGCGGGGGGAGTACGGCGTATATCCCAATCAGCCCGGCCCCGTTATGGTGCTATGCGCGCCAGCTTTCGCAGGATGTCATTACTTCATTGCGGGCGGCGGACATGCAAGAGAAGCGCTATTTTGTTTTTAATTACCGGTCAGATGTGGCGGTGGGTGACTTCGTGCTATACCGTGAGACGTGGTACTCGATTACACGGGTAGACACTCAGGACGATTACCGAGGCGATTTGTTTGTCTACGTGAAGGACTGCGACGATATACCAAGGCAGGGAGAGTTGCGCCCCTATAGCGCCTAACCTCGTCGGAGGGCGGCGGCATGGAGAAGGAAGAGCAACAGCGAGCTATAGAACTCATAACGCAATACCCTAACCTTCAGCGGCGACGTGAAGAGCTCGAGGATTTTCTGTTGGAACTCGATAAGCGTTCTTCTCTCAGGGTTATAACATACGACGGCGCAGGGCGCAGAGAAGGGGCTGCTGATCCCGTTGGAGATCGTGTTATAGCCATTGAGGGCAAGGGGCAGAAAGCGCGTGAAGAGTTGCGACGGATTGTCGCCATAGCGGAGCCAGTGCGGAGACTGCACGAGCATCTAAGGCTGATAGCTGCGGAGGGCTCATCGCGGGGCAAGGAGTATCTACATCTTTTCGACCTTCTTTTATCAGGCTGGAATGGGCGCGGCAAGCCGCCAGGAATGCAAATGAGCGCGGGGACCTGTCGCGTCCGTTTGGCGGAGCTTTGCCGAAAGGTCTTATATGTCTGTGGGATAACGACCTGTAATGAAGAATGAGCTAGAGCGACGTAGAGGGGCCTAGAAGCCCCTCTAATTTTTTAGGCATACTTTCCCCCTAAAGGGTATCTAAAACGCCAGGAGGGCCACCTGTGAGGGGCTACAGGGGGATGTTTTTTATACCTTGCAAGATTCCGTTTCTAAATTCAAGATTTCGTTTCTACAATGCAAGATTTTATTTTATTATGCGGGGGACAAGCAGGCGCTTGTCGGACAAATCCTCTACGAGGATTGCCCGCCATGCGCCCCGCGTGCAATCGGCGGCCCCTGGGGCCTTCTCTCACACGCTGCTTGACAAGGGAAAGAGCCCCCCAAAACAAAAAAATGACACAAGAAAAACGTTTCAAACCAGGGTCTTTTTAATATTGCTAAGCGATGTTTAGCAATAACTATATCCCTTGAGAAGATAAGCGCGGGAGGGCGCTAATTTATCTTGACCTTGACTTTAAACACGGGAAATCTTTATAATGGCCTGTAGGGAAAAAGCCCGGGAGAGCGCGGGCATAAAACATTGGCTGCCGGTCGGGGGCGTCCTCCCCCAACCGGGCTTACGCCTAGTTAGAGGCTTTCGCCTACTTTCGCTTGATGAGGCTGATCAGAGTTGCGATCGCGGTAATGAGCTGGGCTGCTGCTCGAAGTAAGGACGCAAAGTCCTTAAGCATTTCGCTCTCACCCCCCTAGAGTACCGGGGGAAAGTTCCTCACGACAACCCCCCGGCGTGCTGTCGGGGGCTCTCCTTCCTTGTGTGGTTGCCGCCACACGAGGTGCAACCATTTTAACACGGACGCCCCCGGCCTTACGGCTAGGGGCGTTTGTGCTAGGAACAGAACGCCCCCGGCGCGGCCATGACGGCCAGACGCACGGGGGCGGGTTTCATTTCTCAGAAGTTCCGATTTGCGCTTTTGCTAGTGTCTCTTTGATAAAGGCGGCGTCCTCTTCACGAGTAGGCGGGCGGCCTTTGGGGCCTGCTGGCAAGCGCTTAAAATTTTCAATATCACTACGGGGGATAAGCCAAGTAGAGCCGATAAACTCAGCGGACGGAAAGCGCCCCTGACGGCATAGTACATGAACACGGCTATGAGACAATCCCATAATAGTGGCGGCCTGTGGTGCTGTCACAAATGTATCACTTAACGGCATAACATATCAACCCCTTTCTAAAGGCTTCCTAACGCTATATTCTAAAAGTTTTGTTATCATCTATCAACATAATATTATAAGCATAAATACCTATTGATATATTGATTTTAATCGATAGAATATCATCATAAACACGAGGGGGCACACCCCCAAAAAGAGGTGAGGCTATCGAGGGGCCTGTAAAGGAAAGTTACGAACTGTCCAGACGGGTAACACTATACTATGACGCGAGGGGGATGCGATGGGAAAGCTAAATAATCGGAGTTCAGGCTGGCGGAAAAGGCGAATTTTCAGAACCCCTAAAAAGGGAAAGGAGAACAAAAAAATGATTGATGGTGGTAACGAATTAGCAAGAGCAAGAGTTCTTGCTTTGCTGGATGAGGCAGAGCTGTTTGACGATCTGACAATCCCAGCGTTACATGAGAGCAAGATGCACGCAGAACACGAGAAAGACTTTTCGCCTAGACAATGGGACATTGTCACAAACCTGATTGACGCACGCGTAGATTACTTAATGGAGTTCGCATTTATTGTTTACCGAACTGCGTTCCGGGATGCGTTGGAGATTGTCGGATGTAAATAGAAAACGGGGGCATGATAAACTATTACCTAATTGGGCTAGGTAATCAGAAAGAACGAAATAGGAGGCTAGGTAATGGATAAATTAGCGGTTACCGTATGGAATTATAAGGGGGGCACTGGGAAGACTACTATCTCACTGATTTTAGCGCAAATCGCCGCTCAAAAGGGGCTTAAGGTGTTAGTGTTCGACCTGGACCAACAGCATAATTTATCCGACGACTTAAACCTGACTGGGGGAGCATTTGACAAGATACAAGTCCTTACTCATATCCCTGATAACGCTGCGGAGATGGATGTTGATTTTTATGTCGTTGACGTGCATCCTGATATGAACGAAACCATAAAGGAGGCGCTGAATTTTTCGGATATGGTTCTAATACCTGTATGGGCCGATTTGCACTCCGTGGCGAATCTTGGAGCAGCTTGGCAGTATGTCCAAGATGCCGGGCTGGGTTTTCAGCAAGCGGCGCTTGTTAAGAACTTCGCTGAAAGCACACAAACGGCGCGAGAGATTGAGGGCGTAATGACGGAGCAGGGCTATCCTGTTGCGGGGCGTCTACCCCAAAACAGGAACATCCCGCGCAATATAGCTCTTGGCCGTCCATGGTGCGCAAATATGGATGAAAGACAGCAAGCGCCTTTTCTTTCTCTATATCGGCGCATATGGAGTGCATATCGGGAAATGTTGAAAGGGAATTTTAAAGACCCATGGTAATTTGTTATGACGTACTTAAAGAAAAGGTAATTAGTGATAACGTAATATGTATTGAGGTGATATTGTTATGCCAGGCGTGAGAGACAATGCACGTAAGACATTAGAAACAAACACGACGCGCAATACAACGCACGATACAGAACAGCAAGTAGAACATAAAACGGGAAACGCCAGGAAAAAAGATTCTTATGGAATACCAAATTGTAGAGAAGACTATAGCGACCGTTCTCCAGTGCGAAAGGCATATGATGCGGGAGAAATGCCAATAGACCATAAGAATCTCCTGGAAGGAATAAAACGCGCCCTGGGCGATAAACAGGAAGGCGTTATCAATCTTGGTGAAGTTCTAAAAGAGCTTGGGATATTTCGCGCTTCTGCTTTGAAGATGCTGCGACATATGCAGAACTTTGGGATATTGGAATCTAAAAGCCGCTATCAGGGGACGTGGGTTAGGATACTAAAAGATAAGTAATAATGAAATAGATAATAATAGATTACATAATACATTATTAAGGAGCGGGGTTGAAGTGGAGATAACGCCAGATTTACGAGAAAAGATAGAGAGCGCCCTCGATATAGCAGCGGAAAAAGTAGCGAGAAAGGGAAAAGGGAATGAAGATAGCTCGGAAATTTGGAAAACGGATTTTCATTGCCTCTTCTGTTATTTAATCGGTGCGTGGCGTCTCTTAAAAGAAAAAGGCTGGGAGGGATACTCTAACGAAATAAAAGATATTGCCCTTTCCTCAGACTTTTTGCGCGGGCGTATTGTTGCCAGGATGACCCACAAGTTAGAGCGATTAAGGAAAGAAGATGAAGGGGTGTACGAGATATATCTAAAAAACATTGAGGAACTCCCCAACCATATAAGCAAAGATTTTAGTTTTCTTGACTTAGAAGCCGCCATATCGGGGGAGAGTACAGGAAATAGCTTATCTCCTGTCCCAATCTATAAGGGACAAACTCAAAAAGCGCAGGAACTTATTGTGGACACAACTAAAATAAGCAAGTCGCTATTTGATACTAGCAAGGATATGTATAGCAACGATTCTCATTTAACCACGGCTAAAAAAAGAGGGAAACCGATAATAACAGTTGTATCAGTTGATTATGAAGAGATGCGTATAAAAGGGGTTGATATTCCGGCATGGGATAGGCTCAGACCGTTTGATAGGGAAGTTTTAAGCGTAGCGACAAGCCTTTACAAAGCTGGAAATGAAGTTATGACGCCGCAAATGATTTATCAAGCACTGTCAGGGAATAAAGAAAAAACTGATTTACCTCCAGTTATGAGAGAGCGCATAATACGTTCTTTGAGAATCTTACGAGGGGTGCAAATCACGATTGATTCTGGAGCAGAGCTTGCGGCTAGTCTAAACAAAAAAGCGAAATTTGAGGGTGCCCTATTGCCCTCAAAGCGGATTGAAGTAGCGGAGCTTAATGGGCAAATCGTTATTGATTCTATTCAGATTTTATCCTCGTCGCCCTTGTACGATTATGCGGAGGGGAAAGGACAAATATCACGAATAGATATTAAAATGTTAAACGCGCCAATTAATAATACAGAAACAAATATCGAGCTTAAGGGATATCTTGCAAGGCATATCAAAAGCGCGAAAAACGAAAAAAGCAATATAGGGCCTGTCATTCGTTATGATACGCTCTATGAATATTTGCGAATTGAAGAAGGAATACAAAAGGGAAATAAGCAAAGCTTAAAGGACAAAAAGCAGGATATCCGCAAAGCCGTAAGGGCAATACTCGATTACTGGACAAAAGAAGGTGAGATAGAAGGATATACAGAAGAAAAAGAAGGGAGAGAGATAGCTAAAATTAATCTCATTCTAAAATCAAACAAGGTCAAGAAATCTCATAATAAGTAATTCTACTCCCCCCGAAAACTGGCTACCATACCCCCCGAAAACTGGCTACCATACCCCCCGAAAACTGGCTACCATAGCACCTGCTAAAATTGGGCTTAAAACAAGTAACCGCAAATACTTATAGATTTTCTCAAAAACCCCTCAGGCTTTACAGGCCTTTCAGGCTCTGTAAAGGAAAAGAGAGGGGGGGCTGAATTGCCCCCCTCTCTTTTTTCAAGAACAAAGAATAAAATAGTCCTGTAAGGAAAAGCGGGGCCGCACACCCCGCTTCCTAGCCCCTCAGTTTTGAGAGGGCAACCTAAACATGACGGAGGTATTTTACAATGAACCGAGAAGCAGCGCGAGAGGAACTGAGACGATTTTTAGCAGATTACCTTGGAGAGTTCCACGGGATACAGAACACGGGGCGCAACTTCAGGTGCCTTAATCCGGCTCACGAGGACAGAAACCCCAGCATGGGCTTTGATAAGGCTCATAACCGAGTACATTGTTTTAGCTGCGATTTCTCAGCAGACATCGTTGACCTTATCGCAATGGACCGAAATCTATCAACCGCTGATGCTTTCTCGTGGGGCTATGAGCACTACGGCATTGAGGTTGAGCGAAAGGATTCTTTTTCTTCTTACAGGGGGACTTCTTCTTATAAGGCCAAGCAAGCGGAAAAGCCGAGGGGCAAGGGGGCTGATCTTGCGGCCTATTTTGAAGAGTGCGCGGCCAGGATGGAAGGTAGCCCCGGTATGGAGTATCTCAAGGGGCGCGGCCTTAGTGCCAAAACAATACAGCATTTTGGGATAGGCTTTGATCCTGCTTTCCAAGCTGAGGCGCAGACGTGGCAGGCCGTCATTATTCCAACGGGCCAAGGGAATTGTGTTGCTCGCAATATTGGTGTCAAGGCCGACGATGAAGAACAGAAAAATAACCGAGTGCGCAAGCGCGGCCCTTCTGTCCCGTTCAATCTTGCGGCGCTGTCTGAGGATGCCCCTGTCTTCGTTGCAGAAGGAGAGATTGACGCGCTTTCTATCATTGAGTGTGGGGCTCAGGCTGTAGGACTTGGCAGCACGGGGAATATAGACGCCCTGTTGCGATATATCGATGATCATAAGATTCAACCGCTACACCCCCTGTTGCTGTGTCTCGATAACGACAAAAACGGCGAAAAGGCAACGCGGAAATTGGCAGAGGAACTAGGGCGGCGTGGCATAACTTTTAGGCCAGCAAATATCGCTGGCGAGCATAAAGACCCCAATGCAGCCCTCGTTGCGAATGAATTTTCTTTTATGGGCGCTGTGGATGAGGCATTGAGTTATGAGGATGAGCGGGCAAAGAGAGAGCGCGATGAGTATTTTTCTGTTACGGCTCGGGGGCGTATGGGAAGTTTTTTGCGAGAAGTTGAGTATAACAAGCGCACTCCACCGATAAGCACGGGCTTCATATCGCTGGATAATAGTTTAGGTGGCGGGCTGTACGATGGGCTTGTTATTCTGGGAGCTATTTCTAGCCTTGGGAAGACGGCTTTAACTTTGCAAATTGTCGATAACATCGCAAGGGGTGACGAGCGCCAATCTGGTCGAGATGTTTTGTTTTTTTCGCTGGAGATGAGCGCACATGAACTGATGGCCCGCTCGATTAGCCGGGAAACATTCGAGGCGATAGGGGGCAATGGGAAAACGGCAAAAACTACACGGGAGATACTTAACGGGCAGGGACATGAGCTTTTTAATGAAACGGACATCATAGCTATTCGCGAAGCGGAGGCGGCATATAATCGCTATGGTGGTCATGTATTTATCCTTGAGGGGATGGGGGATATTGGCGTAGCGCAAATCAGGAAGGATGTAGAGAAACATATCAAGATTACGGGGCAAGTCCCTATTGTTGTGCTTGATTATCTTCAACTATTGGCACCTGACGACCCAAGGGCGACAGATAAAAAGAATATTGATAAGGCTGTTCTTGAATTAAAGCGCATTAGCAGAGATTTTAAGACTTTAGTGATTGCTATATCTAGCTTTAATAGAGTTAATTATAAAAACCCTGTAGCTATGGAGAGTTTCAAAGAGAGTGGAGGAATAGAGTATAGCAGTGACATTTTATTAGGTTTGCAACTTGAGGGAGCGGGGGGGGAGAATTTTGATGTTAATGTGGCCAAGCGCCAAGACCCAAGACATGTTGAAGCAGTAATCTTAAAAAATCGAAATGGGCGAACGGGTGATACAGTTAAGTTTTTCTTTTATCCGGCTTTTAACTTCATTATGGAAGAAATAGGTAGCGTTTTAGAACCTGATAAAGCTGAGCGGCGACAAGTGTTTTATAACAAGCTACGTGAGAATGCTCAAAAAGGGAAAAAAGGAATTATTTACGGATGAGCGGCTATTAGGCTGCACTTTTTAGAGGACATAAAAAAGGCGGCTGGAAACCCAGTCGCCTTTACTGTCATTGTCTGTGGAGAACAACGCCCGTTGTTATTCTTCACCACAAAGGGCCATTTTGTCACGAGCTGATACCCCTTGCTCCCACGCCATGCCTTGTTGTTATAAATATTATCATTATAGGCATAAAAAGTCAAGTGAGTATTGATTATCACTGAATTTTGCTTAGTAGCCTTACATGTATAGGAGATAATAGACGTGAGCGAGTACACCCAAATCTTGCAGAGGTATTCCCCAAAAGTGGCTACCTTACCCCCCCAAAAGTGGCTACCATTAAACCCAAGAAACAGGGGTTAAATAAAGTTATAGCAATACTTTGCAGCTAGAGCAGCAAAATATTAAAGCGGCCTTTTGGCCGCTTTTTTGATGCGCCTTGATCATCGTAAAAATATTTGTGAGTGTTACTTTTCGGCGAGGTACTAGCCCAATGATTTTTATAAGATGCGCTAGAGACTCAAATGTCAAATAAAGTCAAAAATCAGCAGTAATACTGATATGCTTTTATGGCATGAAGACATACTCGCTGATACAATACAGGCATGAATATTTTAACGCGCATTTTCAGTCGCAGACAGGCGGCGACGCAAATAAAGATGATAAACCTACCATGGGCAGGGAGTTTTTCCGCCTATGGTGGCGACGCATACGCGAATGACATTTTCCGGGCTGGCGTGGACGCGATAGCGCGAAACGCGGCCAAGCTGAAAGGGTCTCACGTTGTCCAATACTCCGAGAATGAGCGGCGGGCGGGGGAGGCGCATTTGACGCGGCTATTGCAAGTGAGGCCGAATTCTTACATGAGCGCCTATGATTTCTTGTACAAGGTGGCGACTCATTTATTTTTGAGCAATAACGCCTTTGCCCTGGTTTATCGGGATGACGCGGGGCACGTGGCGGGATTCTATCCCATCACGGCCCAGGGCGTGCAGATGCTTGAGGATGGTGCGGGGGAGCTGTTTGTGTCCTTCAATTTCTCCGACGGTAAGCAGAGAATTTTTCCTTATCGGGATTTGATTCACTTGCGGCGGCATTTCAACCGGGGCGAGCTGCTAGGCGATAGCAACGCCGCGATAATCCCGGCGCTTGAGGCTGCGCAAGCTGAGAATGTGGGAATTACTGCGGGCATTCGAGCCGGGGCGGCCATTCGAGGCATTTTGAAATCTGAGCAAATCCTGGCCCCAAATTTGCTGCGTGAGATGAAAGATTCTTTCGTGGCGGATTATCTGAGTTTAGAGAATGGTTCTGGAATTGTGGCCCTTGATCAAAAGGCGAGCTTTACGCCATTGGAGCACAAGCCGCTTTTACTTGACGCAGAACAGAGCGCGGCGATACGGGCTAAGATTTTCTCGTATCTGGGGATATCTCAAAAAATTGTTGATTCGTCGTATTCCGAGGATGAGTTTGCGGCGTTCTATGAATCGGTGATTGAGCCTTTCGCACTGGCGCTTGGCCTTGAGTTCACGGCAAAACTTTTTACGGAGCGGGAGCAGGCGTTCGGCAATCATGTAATTTTTGAATCGGGTCGTCTTCAGTTTGTGAGCAATAAAACTAAGATCGAGCTCCTCAAAGAGCTTGTGCCCCTTGGCTTGCTGACTATTAACCAGGCGCTTGAGGTTTTGAATTTGCCGTCTGTGCCGGATGGAGATCGGCGGCTTCAGACGCTCAATGTTGTTGATGCGGCGAGGGCGAATGCTTATCAACTAGGTGAGGTAGCGAACGATGAAGGAGCTTAGACTTGCTGAAATTCGAGCGGCCACTCCGGCAGGGGGGCAAGCTCTTATTCTGGAGGGGCGGCCAATCGTGTTTGACGTCCCTACCAAGATAAGCGATCCGGCAGGAGAGTATATCGAGGTAATACAGCGGGGAGCGCTTGATAGCGCGGACTTGACCGACGTTAGATTGCTTTTTAATCATGACTTGGGCAGGGTGCCTCTTGCGCGGACGCCGCGAACGATGCAGCTTGCAATCAGCCCGGCAGGGCTAGAGATGCGGGCGACGCTGGCGGATACGGAAGATGCGCGGGCAGTATATGAGGCGGTGCGACGTGGGGATTTGTCAGGGATGAGCTTTGCCTTTGTTGTACGCAAGGGCGGAGATAGCTACGAAGCCCGGACGAATACGCGCACAATAAGCAGAATTGATAAAGTGCTTGAGTGTAGCGTTGTGCCTTTCCCGGCATACCCGGCGGCAAGCGTTGAAGCTCGAAGCGCCATGAGCGCTGGGCTTCTTTCCTTAGAGGCCCGAAATAGGGCGAAGATTTTAGCAAACCAAATTTTGAAAGTGAGGTTTTAGCCATGAAGTTTAGAACGGTGGCAGAGGCTTTTAACGCCTACAGGGGCCAGAGTATTGATGAGATTGAGACGCGCGCGGCGGCTATCGATAAAGAGATTGATGATAATCCCGAGGCTGATATTGAGGCGCTTAACGTGGAGCTGCGCGGGCTGAAAGAGGCGAAGGAAAACGCCCTCTTAAGGAAGGAGCGCAACAGGGGCGACAGGGAGCGCGGCGGCTTCACTGTTCGCGACGCCATGAGCGCGGATACCCGGCGTTCCTTTGGCGATGATGTGACGGGCACGCCTGAATATCGAAACGCCTTCTATAAGCATCTTCTGGGGCGTCCTATGACGGACGTCGAGACTGCGGCGTTTAATGCGGCGATGCATAACGCAGAGACGCGCGCGGATAAGTTCACGAGTTCGAGCGATGCTGCTGCGGTTATCCCGATGCAGACGCTTGATGAGGTTGTCAGGAAGGCGGGCACTCAGGGCGGCCTCATTTCCGCTTGCAGGGCTTTCTCGATTCCTAGCAATATCAGTGTGCCTGTTGGCACTCCGGCAAGCCCGGCCGCATGGCACACAGAAGGCGCGGCGGTGGATACCGAGAAAGTAACGCCCACGGCGGTTACTTTCGGCGGCTATGAGCTTATGAAGATTTTTAGTATCTCTGCCAAGGTTCGAGCTATGTCTATCCCGGCCTTTGAGGCTTATCTGACGGATGAGCTAACGGCTTCCATCATGGGCGCTATCGATTCCGCCATTGTAAACGGGACGGGGAGCGGCCAGGGGACTGGCCTTCTGTCTAGCATCACGTGGAATAATGACAACTCCGTAACGGTTGCTGCGGGCTCGTCTATCTCTTATCGGGATATCGTCGCGACGGTTGCCTTGCTAAATCGCGGATACGCGAACGGGGCACGATGGGCGATGAATAACGCGACGCTGTATAACTGCTTCTATGGCCTGACGGATACTGCCAAGCGGCCTATTTTTATCGCTGATCCCCAGGGTGAGCACATCGGAAGGATTCTCGGGCTTGATGTTGTCGTCGATGATTACATCCCGGATGATGTGGCCGTATTGGGCAACTTTGGTCAGTATATGGCCTATAACCTGCCTGAAGGTATTGCTATTGAGGCGAGCCGGGAGAGCAGCTTTAAGAAGGGCCTGATTGACTATCGGGCGCTTGCTATTGCGGATTGCAAGCCGATTGTGCCGGAGGCGTTTGTCAAGCTGTCCGTTGCGACGGCCTAAGAGTATACAAGACTTCCTGACGCTGTTTTGTCCTGGCAAGGATGAAACAGCGGCGGGGGGCATTCGTCCATGTAACACCTCTCATCATGGGGCGATAGGTGCGGGATGCCCCTATCGCCTTTTTCTTAAAGGCGGTGAAGGCTATGACGTTGGAAGAAGCGCGCGATATTTTGCGCGTTGATGCAGGAGTAAACGATGATTTGATTTCAGGATTAGTTGAGGCGATACCCGGTTATATCGAAGTGGCGACGGGCATGACGCTTGAGCAACAGGAAGATGAGCCCCTGGTTAAGACGGTGGGGGGATTCCTCTTGCGGCTTTGGTATTTTGGAGATCATTCGGATGATGTGAAGCTGGGTCGGACAATCGACAACCTGCTGAAGTGCATTAGCTATAAGGTGAAGGCTGAAGAGGCGGCGGGCGACAGTGGAGCGTGAGCGGCTGAAGTTCTATCACTCTGCACCATGGAAGCGGGCCAGTCGCTTGTATATGCTGAGTCAAAATTATGTCTGTGAGCGGTGTGGTGGAGTGGGTGAGATTTGCCACCATCGAGAACATATTACAGGGGCAGATATTGGGGACCTGGATAAAACATTAGGACAGGATAACCTCGAATGTCTCTGCATTGGGTGTCACAATGCGGCGCATGGCGGAGATCATAACATGGTCGTTTTTGATGCTGAGGGGCGGGCTTGTGCTTTGTCCTTAAGCGAAGGGTTGCGCGAATTTTATGAGCTACAGGAGGGGCAAGATGATTTTTAGAATTTTGGATGATGCGGAAAATAAAATCACAGAGATTCATCACGGCGCAGACGATGTTTTGATTCTCAGCGGCGATGGAAGAGGATATCGGATTATCCCTAATCCTCGAAACGATGAATCTATTTGCTTGCATGGTTCAGACGCTTTGCCATTAGCGATGCTGTGCTATTGCAAGGATTTAGATTCAATCGAGATTAGGCGGCTTTACGGGGAGAGGTTGACGCCTAAGAAAGAGGCAAGGGTGGATTGTGTTTGACATACCCCCCGGCATAAAGGCAGAAAGCGAGCGGATTCAGCAACGGCGCGGGGTTCGGAA
>Ga0326512_10002260_pt1 | contig 14272 bp, 13 predicted proteins | sample 1_2617_0518_D_FD_203652 | JGI IMG/M metagenome (GOLD analysis project Ga0326512, IMG submission 203652) | Bovine rumen microbial communities from UC Davis, California, United States - 1_2617_0518 | ecosystem: Host-associated > Mammals > Digestive system > Stomach > Rumen | place: USA... | reverse complement strand
CTAGTGACACTTATATTTGCCTTGGAAGGGAGGATAATAGGTATAAGATATTCGATGATGTGTATGAGGAGAAGAATGGAAAGGAATTCGAGGCTAATACCTATGGGGACACAAGATATGTAACGGTTGAAGATGTCTCCAATTATTTTGGTTTGTAACTTTTTTAAAACTTTTTAAGCTAAAAATTTGGAGTTTTAACATTTTTTTAATATCTTTGCAACACAATTCAACACTTATGGATAGATTGACTGATAAAAGGTTTAGGAGGTTTGCCTTAAAGCTAAAGCGAGAGGGACTATGGAATAGATTCAGAATATTACAATATTATTTCAGAATATTTGATGTCGAGAAGGGGAATAAGTTAGTAACTTTATATCGTGCCTTAAAAGAACCAGAGATTTTTGAAATAGTAAATAAAAGTGGATATACTATATATGAGCATAAAAAGTTTATACCTATAAGTGAAATTTTTGAATATTATCGTGTTTAACAAATATATGTTTAACTTTTAACAATTCAATTTATGGAAAATAAGGAAAAGGATTACAAAGAGGAGAGATTTGAATTTACCGTGTATGTTAATGACAACATTATCTGTAAGAGAAATTTCAGAATCTACAATTTCATTGAGAACAGTATGAACACATTGGAGTTTAAGAACAAACTCGATGAAATCGTCAAGATAATTGATGATGATTTGAAGTCCAAGAGTCGTGTTTATACTTGGTATTATTTCAATCCTAAATTCCCAGACGAGAATGAGGAATTCAATACAAAACTCATTGAGCCTTGGGCTTGTACATTTAAGATTGTAATATCTGACAACAAGAGAGACGTAATCACCAAAATTTGGGATGGCTATGCTTATCCTAAGTACATCCGTGACAAGGTAGACCTCAGTAATAAGAATGTAAAGGTCACAACTAAGGACGGACAAACATTCTCATACGAGAAAGAGGGCTTCTTTGCTGCAAACGAGGGAAGACTTTCATTCGAGCATGAGGTATTGAAGAGAATGATAATTGACAAGCCAGACGTATTGCTTCAGATTACAAAGAAGATTTGCGAGGCTTGTTCACCTTCGAGAGAAGAGATTAAGGACAAGGGATACTTTGACCCAAGGGAAAATAACAAGTATCTCAGCAAGTACACCGTAATTGATGACTACGGTAAGGATGCAAATGGTAAGAGCAAGAAATATGCTTACAGTTTGTATTTAGCAAACAAGAAAATTGAAAAGGATTGGGAGCGTTCAGTAATGGGTAAGACCAATCGTTATTTCAAGAATCTTTACTAAGAAAATAACAAATTCAAAAGAGTGGTTTTTTAATGGCTCAAACTAGTAAAAAAGATTTAGGATTCTTAGGTGAGAAATTTCAATATAAGCTTACCCATGAGTTCATGGAAAACCACACTTTCTTTGAGGATTTGAGTAGTATCATAGACCAGAATATGTTTACTGACCCAAACCTCAAGACATTTGTTGGTGTAATGAAGAACTTTTTCGAGAGAGAAGGTAATGTACCATCTTATGATATGATGGAGATTGAATTGCGAGATATTTCACACTCTGATAAAGAGATTGAAACATATCTCGCAATTATTGAAAAGGTTAAGAATACCCCAAGTGACGGTGTGGACAGAATAAAGGACTTGGCTGAAAAGTTCTTTAGACAACAGAATATTGTCAGAACAGCCAACGAGATATTAAGAATAGCAGGAAATGGTGACGTAGAGAAATATGAGACTTGTGTGGGATTATTGAACGATGCAATGACGCAAGGTATTCATAACGATTTCGGAGAAAAACCATTTGACCATATAGGCGAAACTTTATCAGATGATTACAGAATACCAATTCCAACTGGTATAGGGAAGATTGACGAGGCACTAGAAGGTGGACTTGGTAAGGGAGAGCTAGGAGTAATCATTGGACCGACTAGCTTCGGTAAGACCTCACTTACAACAGCGATGGCTTCACATGCTGCTTGTAGTGGATATAAGGTATTACAGATTGTATTTGAGGACAGAATCAAGCAGATTCAGAGAAAGCACCTTGGACGTATAACTGGCATCGAGGCAAAGGATTTGTCAAAGCCAGAGAACATAGATAGGGTGAAAGAAACAATTGAGAACTTCCCTGATAAGGATAAACTCAACGAAAATCTTAGAATCGTCAAGTTCCCAAGTGGTGAGAAAACAGCGAGACAGATTGAGAGGTTCATAAAGAAACTTATTAATAGCGGTTTTAAACCAGACCTAACGATTATTGACTATTTCGAGTGTCTTGAACATGAGAATGATAGGTCAACAACTAACGAGTTCTCACAAGAGGGTAAGACTATGCGTAGATTTGAAGCTATGGCTGGTGAACTTGATATGGCTCTTTGGATTCCATCGCAAGGCACTAAGGATTCAATCAACCTAGAGTTGGTTACGATGGATAAGATTGGAGGTTCGGTTAAGAAAGCTCAGATTGCACACGTAATTATGTCAATCGCAAGAACAGTGGATGATATAGCCAATAATAAAGCAACTATAGCTATTCTTAAAAATCGTGCAGGAAAGAGTGGAAAGGTCTTTAATAACGTAGAATTCAACAATGGTACATGCCGTATAAGTACTGATAACGTTGATGAATTAGACAGCTTATTCGAGCTTAAGAAAAAGCAAGAAGATATTAGACTAAATACTCAGAAAGAGATTTTTATGAGCGTTAGAAACGAAAAAAAATAAATAAATTTTTTTTCATTGGAGGATAAAATTGGTTATCAGAAACTTAGCAAATTGATAGCCAATTTTTTTTATTTTTTATCATCTTTTTGGTGTTTTAAGTCATATTTATTCTTACATCAGATGTTAAAATAAAAAGGTTGACCGAATCGAAAATAATAATTTAATGAACAAATAAAGTTTTGCTTTAATGGAAGTAAGAAAGAGCGATAGTTCCTTTGAAGAGTATAACCCTTCGAAGGTTAAACATGGAATCTGTGAAGCGTATGCAGCGACTGGTGAAATATGCCCTGATGGATTAATTGAATCCCTTATTAGAAATTTATTTATCTACGACAAAATATCTTCTAATGAAATACGAAGACAAGTAGAGGAAGCACTCATGTCTGTAAATAAGAAGGTAGCTAGAGAATATATAAAGAAGTATGAGGAAAAGGAAGGTAAGAGCAATACCCTCAAGAAAGACAGTGACTTTATAAAGGATTACATTAATGCTTCAAATGCGTCAACAGGTTCTAAGTACGACTCAAACGCCAACGTTGAGAATAAGAACGTTGTAACGTTGGGTCAAGAGTTACATAAGGGAAAGAACATCATGCAGAATAGGTACATTATGCAGAATAAAATCAAAGTATTGTACACTAAGAAGCTTGCAGACCAATACATCAAAGACCTCGAATCACATGTATTGTACAAACATGATGAAAGTGGAACACCAGGATACCCATATTGTGTCGCAATCACAATGTATCCATTCCTCATCGATGGTTTAACTAAAATTGGAGGACAATCTAAAGCTCCAACAGACCTTAAATCATATTGTGGTGAATTCATCAATCTAGTTTATTCAGTATCTTCACAATTCATGGGTGCAGTTGCTACCCCAGAATTCCTTATGTATATGGACTACTTTATAAGAAAGGATTATGGTGATGATTACCTTAATATTCTTGATAAGGTTGTAGAGATAAACAGAAAGAGTAGAACACTTGAGCAAGTAATTGAGAATGCATTCCAACAAGTAGTACACTCAATGAATATGCCAGCAGGTAACAGAGGATACCAAACCGTATTCTGGAACGTTGGCTATTTTGATAAAAACTATTTTGATGGCGTATTTGGCGAATTCAAGTTCCCTGACGGAACAGCACCAAAGTGGGAAACACTATCTTGGCTTCAGAAGAAATTCATGAAGTGGTTCAATGAGGAAAGAACCAAATATGTATTGACATTCCCAGTAGAAACAATGGCTATGCTTACTGATGGACATGACATTGTTGATAAAGAATACGCTGATTTCACAGCAGAAATGTGGTCAGAAGGACATTCATTCTTCTGCTATTTGAGTGACTCACCAGACTCTTTGAGTTCTTGTTGCAGACTTAGAAACTCTCTTAAGGATGGAGAAGACGATGAGCACAATCACACAACACACCAATTCTCAATGGGTACAGCATCTGTTGCAACTGGTTCTAAGTCCGTAATGACTATAAACCTTAACAGAGTTATACAGAATGCCACAAGAGAATACTTCGAGGAATACGAAGGAGTTTTACTTAAGGAAGGGCAGCAAGTAGACATTGATAAAGTAAAGGACAAGAAATTACTTTATGAATACATTTCAAATGGTATCACTGAAATGACTGAGAGAGTACACAAGTACCAAAGAGCATTCAATGAGATTATTAAGGACTTCCTTAACGCTAATATGCTTGACATCTATAGAGCTGGATTCATCAACATGAAGAAACAGTATCTAACCATCGGTGTGAATGGTCTTACAGATGCAGCAGAGTTCTTGTCAATTGACGCAAACCTTAACGACAAGTATGAGGAATTTGTAAACTTAATTCTTGAGACAATCAACATTTCTAACAAGAAGGATAAGACAAGAGATTGTATGTACAATACTGAGTTCGTTCCAGGTGAGAACCTTTCAAACAAGAACTATAATTGGGACAAGAAAGATGGATACTACGTATCACCAAAGCACGTGATGTACAGTAGTTATTTCTTCAATCCAGAGGATACAGAACTTTCAATCCTTGATAAGATGAAGCTACATGGTAACAATTATGTTAAGTATCTTGATGGAGGACAAGCAGCACACTTAAACATCAATGAACATCTTTCATTTGACCAGTACAGACAGTTATTGAAGGTTGCTTCAGAATATGGCTGTAGCTACTTTACATTTAACTGTAAGAACACAGTATGTAACGATTGCGGATTCATAAGTAAGGATACTCTTGAGGTATGCCCTAAGTGTGGAAGCCATAACGTTGACTACTTAACTAGAATTATCGGATACTTGAAACGTGTAAGCTCTTTCAACGAAGCAAGACAAGTAGAAGAACACATGAGACATTATAATGAAGAATAAAAAAGATTGGGTACTACGAGAGTACCCAATTTTAATCTAAAGATGATTGATATGATACAGATATTTAGAAAAGAAGGATGGGTTCTGAATCCGAAGGATAAGGTTGTGAATGCAATACTTAAAAGGTGCGAGAAAAACGAAGGATTGTGCCCTTGCGTACACGATTCTGAGGATTATGACGGAAAGGATTTGCATTGCCCTTGTACAGATTATACTATAAAGGGTAAATGTGAATGTGGATTGTATGTTAAGGATAGTAATTGGGATTATATAACGAAGAGATAATGAAGTATTATAATGCAATGGTGGTATTTGAGGAAATACCAAATGAGATAACGTTGGCGATTAACATAACCAATTGCCCTTGTCATTGTAAGGGTTGCCATTCAAAGTTCCTTTGGGAAGACGTTGGCACTGAATTAGATGGTTGGACTATTAATGATTTGGTTAAGAAAAATGATGGGGTGACTTGCGTATGTTTTATGGGTGGTGATAATGACCCAATGTATATTGACAAGATGGCTGCTTATGTAAAATATGGTTTAGGGCTTAAGGTTGGATGGTATAGTGGAAGAGATGCTATAGACCAGTTTATTGATTTAGCACATTTTGATTATGTTAAAATAGGGCATTACGATGAAGAACGTGGTGGTTTAAATAAAAAAACAACTAATCAAATACTTTACAAAATATGTAGGGAAGGGAAAAAACAATGGGTTGAAGATATTACTCACATGTTTTGGAAATAAGGTGTCTGTTTTAGACACCTTTTTTATTGTATATCAGATATTTATAGTAGATAAAATATTTGAAAATTATGAAGAAATTGTTTTATTTACTTTTTGGATTTATGGTTCTTGCATGTTCACCAAAGGTTATAAATGGTGGTGATGAAGGACTTGGAAATGTCATGGCAAATGCTATAAATAAAAAGGTGTCTATAGCACAATTTGATTCCATTTGTCTTGCTGACACATTACCTAATAAATTAACGGAATGGAAATTCTTAGGGCTTAAAGAATATGAGTCTCACAATAGGGTGTCTTTGTTTATGTATTTAAAAAGGAATGGTAAAACAGAATCAATGTATAGAGTTGAGGACACAATGGATGATAGTGTAAAAATAATTAAGAGAGTAATTGTGGAGTAATATGAATTACGGATTTGTAGCTTCTAAATTTGATGGAACTGAAGTAAAGTTCAATGAGATAAAGGGAATGGAAATGCCTAAGAGTTATTCTTATATGAAATATCTCCCTGAAATACTTCATCAAGGTAGTAGACCTATTTGTGTTCCATGTTCTATTTCAGCTTATATAAATTGGAATAAGAATCTTGAAACTGGCGACAATAAACATGATAATAAGGTAGACCTTAATCAAATATATAAGAGTAGAACAAATAATGATGACGATGGTATGTCATTTAAGGATGCTCTTCATTTTTTGAGACATAATGGCGTTAAAACTGAAGATGGTGTATTCAAAATCGAAAGATATGCCACAGTTGGAGCAATATTGACCCTAAAACAAGCATTGATTATGAATGGGCCTTGTATTGGAGGACTTCCAGTATACAGTCCACATGGTGATGATTTTTGGAAGAAAAAGCAAGGATGCTCCTTAGAGGGAGGACATGCAATTTCAATTGTCGGATATAATGAGGAAGGCTTTATCATCAGAAATTCTTGGGGTAAGATTTATGGTAGTGATGGCTATGCTGTAATGCCATATGAGGATTTTGGAGCATTTATGGAAATTTGGACAATAATTGACTAAATAAAAATTAAATCCCACTGAGAACTACTCAGTGGGATTTTTGTATTAAGTACATGAAAGTGGACTTGTACAGTCACTAAAAGAAGATGGTCTTATACTACCACTAAATATAGCAGTACCAGGTCTTTGGCATTGAGGGTCATCAGCAGTAGTGCTAGCTGCTTGAACAGTTCTAAAATAATACACTCCACCCCAAGTTGTTGTTATTTTAAAAACAGCCACTCTGTCATGTCCAGTATTATTTGCACCAACCTTACCTCTCCATTTGTAATAATTATTCTCATAATAAGTTTCTAGGTCATATATCCAATCGCCATCAGTAGAACAATATAGTTCTACACTACTTATTGCGTCTGGTTCTCCACATTCACCACTAATGTATCCACAAGTACCTCTTCCTCCATAAGCTGTTGAAACCACACCACATTTAACAAATGCTTCACCTGCAACAGCAAAATCTGTACATGGACTTGGACCTGGGCCAGGACCTGGGCCTGGGCCAGGACCTGGAGGTTCTGGACTTGGTGGTGGTTCTCCACCGCAGCCTTGTGGAAGGTTATATATAGTTGATGCAGTACATCCAGCTTCATTATCACACGTTATAGTATATTGTGTGATGCTAGCATTCTCTGGAAACTTAAAACTGCCATCATTATTATTAATTACATCATCGCTAGGTTCAATTGACCATATCATAAGTTATTCAATTTCTTTTTTAGCTTTATTAAGTAATTCATCAAAATCACTAGCTGCATGTGATACAGCGTTTGTTGCAGAACCTAAGACTCTACCGTTGATTGTATCGCTAGTCCAATGATACCTTGCAACCGTTCTGTTGATAGCGAATAAGTTAGCAGCCCTCATAAGCAAGTCAGCCTTATCTGGCATCAATTCCATTAATGTTAGTGCTGCCCCCCATATACCACTTGAATGTCCGCTTGGATATGAGTTTGCATAAAGATTTTTCTTCTGCGTTTCACAGAATTGGCTAGCTTCAACTGTGGTATGTGTCCACACGCCATTCTTGTCATAGTATCCTACAGAATTTGGAGTATCTTTGCATCCATCGTTATCTTCTATGTCTATATCACATAATACGTTACGTCTGTCATCTGATTTTGAATTCTTTTGTGATTCACTTGTCCAAGAGCAACCAGGTCTTAATCTACCATATTGTTTTGGGTTAACACTTGCGCTTTGTAGGATTCCTCTTGATGAACTTGCAGCATATTGTGAATCTGTAACTATCTTAGCTAGATACCCATTTGGAGATAGAGAGATACCCAATGTTGTATTTCCAAATACAGGACTGAACTTATAGTTTTCAACAACTACATCGTTGCCACCTAAAAGATGGTTAGCGCATCCCTCTTCATCAGCAATAGCTTGTACGGTTCTTGCTGAGAATGTTGCTTTATTAAGATTATAAGTTCCAACAATGGATTCATGAATGTTTCTGTCAATTAGAAGATTCTTATATTCATCTTTTTCCTCGTTTGGATAAGTATTATCTAGACGCTTATCATAGCCAGGAGCATAAGGGCCAGGTGCTGTTGGCATAAACACTCTAAAATCAGTGAAGAAATCATTCTGTCCTACTGCTGAACGATTTCCATTACCTAATGTCTCTAAATCCTCACTATATTTGCTTCCACCAACCTCATTTCTCATCGCATCAATGTTAGGGTTAATAATACCTCTCATTGTTGAATATATAGCAGATGCAACAAGTCTTACAATATTAGGGTCATATTTGAACTTATAACCATATATGTTAGAATATTTGTCATATCCACCATATTCATAACCAATCTCAAATAAATTGGTTCTTTCTGTTGGTTTTAACTCTGATAGTACCATTGCAGCAAGCCATCCTACCAATGTCTTGAAAGCTGATTCCTCATCACCGTTTTCTCCATAGTAATTGTATATGTTAGGAAAATTCTCTTCCTTAAACAGCTTTGGTATATCGTTTAACGATTTACCGTTATAGAACTGTTCTTTTGCCTCATTGTACAATTTCTCTATGTATTTGTATGTTTCGCTACCCTTTTCTACTTTTGCGTACTTGTTGAATGCAGATATTAGGTTTTCAAAGTCTTCATCAACTGCACTGTCTTGGGTTACATCAAAGAAGTCATCTTTGGAAACTCCATCACCTTCTAAGTGCGTAAGATAACGTGTTGACCTTTCATCCCCATAATTGGTTTCTGAAACCACTGCTGTTATGTCTCCATCTTCAAACTTGATGTCTGAAAGGAAATTAACACCATCTTTGAAACCAATTACAGACCATTCACAGTCGCACATTGTATCAATCTCGTACCAACCTATTTTTACTCTTTCAAGTGATGCGAGATAACCTACTTTGCCTTGTATCCTATGAGTTTCACTCTCACATATACATGTTGGTTCAGTGTCTCCAGTATCTGGTGTTTCTCCTGTATCTGGCGTAGTTCCAGTGTCAGGCGTAGTACCTGTATCAGGTGTGCTTCCAGTATCTGGTACTGGAGTTGGCTTTGGTTTGTTATTCTTAACAATAAACCATACCACAAGTCCTATAACAGCTAGGACTGAAACTATTAAAATTGCTATTCCCATATTATAAACTGTTTCTAAATTTATCGTAATACATTAATGTTGGTAGTATTAAACCACCAAGTTCTCTTCCTACTATTGTATCAGAATAGAAATGGTATCTTGACACGACTCTGTTATTGGCGAAAACCCACGCTCTTTTAAATATATCCGTAAAATTGGAAGGGTATATATATGCTAATATACATGCAACGCCCCAAATAGCACTAGCATGTCCAGAACAATATGAATTTGGATACATATTGTGAGCTGCTTGTTCTGGTCTCATGTCTGGATGTTCTTCGCATGTGGTAGTATCCTCTATTGCTTTGTTAACCAATGGATAACCATTATATGTCATATTATCTGGGTATCTAGGAGGTCTGTAACGTCCGTAATAAACGCTTTTAATAGCATCAGATGCCCAACTACCATGTAGCAAATATTCGTCAATAAGATTAGCCCTACTACTTATATTAGTCCCCATAGCATCACCAAATATTTTAGCACAATAAACGCCACAGAAATCTTTATCCATCAATGCTTGCTTAGTTCTTGCATTGGTAACATCGTCATTTGAATATCTAGATTTTGCATCATCATCAATATCAGTATCACAACTTTGGCAATTACTTAGCATAAAGCTCAAGCTAGGAGCTATGTTCGCAGTGTTTGGATAGTAATTTTGATAATCATTTCTAACAAGTGTAGTTGGGTCAAAACTTCCATTGCTATTTATACCTTTTTCAGTCCTGACATTTGTAACATATGAATTCCAAGAAGACCTTTTAACAGCGTATTCTATACTAGCAGCGATTCTAGCTATGTGTGGATTATTTTTATTTGTATACCCATAAACACTTTTATCTCCTCCGAATGTACTATATGCTTTGTCATATAAAGCATTGGCTTTGCTAGCATCAATTTCTGTTAAACACATTGCAATAGTCCATCCGATATAAGTATTGAATGCTAGATTTTCATCCCCTCCGCTATTAGAACATGTTTTTATGCCACTATCATTATAAATTGATAGGGTATATCCTCCAGTATGGTTATCAAAATCTCTCTTTGCTTGATTATAAACTGCGTTTAAGTAAAGATGTGTGTTTGTTGTAGTTAAATCACCATGACCGAATGGTGATTTAAATAAATCTTCAAAATATGATATATCTTTTTTCTCACTTGGTTCTGGCGAATCTTCTGCTTGCTGATAAAAGTATACTTTTCCTTCAGTCATCCAAGCTTGTCCTCGATAACCACTTCTAGGTATCCAATCGCAACAAGAAGTACCTCCAGTTGTTGTAACAGTTACAGTACCAATACGTTGGCTACCACTTCTGTTTCTTTCAATATAATATTTAATCCATCCTGGAGAAGTACCATCGTATAAGGTGTGTTCTTGTTTTATTATTTTAAATGAAATCCAACTTGAATATTCACTATCAACTTTGACATTAAATGCATCAGACGTATATGCGGTAACTTTACTGCTTGTGCCATCCCCTATTTCAGGATACCTAATGCTATCTGTGAAGTCATCTCCAGCGGCGTTTATACCAATATCATCAATACCTATAATATCATCATCATCAAAAGGTCCAGACCACCAATGTCCAGTACATTCTGTTGCAGCCCATTCCCAACCACTTGGTGTCGATTTACTTTCTTTACATTCCTTACCCATGTTATCCATTGTTGGAACACCTTCAATTGGGTCTGGGTCTGGATGAGGGTCATCTCCACCGCCTCCACCACAATCAGTTCTAACAATTACAGTAGTAGAACCCATGCAGCCATTATCATCACTGTAGGTGATGATATATTTAGAAGGTGGATTTTCAGAAGGTATTGTCAATTTTATCCCATTACCATATGTTGTGTATTCAGTTGATGGGGTTATATTCCATTCTACAGCCATAACTTATTATTTATATTTTTTTAACATAAATATTTTGGTACATTAAAAAATATTTCGTATCTTTACATCATAAATCAATCAATATGAGTGTAAATTTAACTTTATTCATCATTATCAGTTTTACCAACGTGTTCTTGCACATATTCAGAACACTGTTAGTTGTTAAGAGTGGAAAGGTAATTGCTAGTCTTATGAACTGTATTTGCTACACCTTTTCTGCTGTTGTGGTGAAGTTTATTAGTGAGAGTGATTTAACGGTTGCAATGATTGTAGCAGCTTCTACAAATTTTCTTGGGTGTTATGTGGCAATGTTAGCGTTTGAGAATATTAAAGCTAGAAAAAGTTCATTGTAAGATAAATTTCTTTATAAGCTATTATGAGGCGAGAGTAGTGATACTCTCGCTTTTTTTGTTTATTTTCTTGGATAAAAAGTTATTTTTTATATACTTATAAGAAATAATTTTTCAAAATGGCAAAGAAGCAATACTTTGGTATAAAATATCCTTTTAGAACAGACGATTTTCAGCACTTTTTCGTTGATGCGAACAGCACGTCAATGGAAAAGGCTAGAAGCGAGATTATGCATATTGTATTCACTCCAAAAGGACAAAGGATAAGAAATCCAGAATTTGGCACAGACCTTATAAAATATATATTTGACCCAAACGAGAGTATTACTTGGGAGGCAGTTAAAAATGAGGTTAGTGAATCAGTAGGCAGATGGGCTAAAAATATAACCCTTAACAACATTCAAGTGGTTAAGAATGAAGAGGATGAGTCGGAGATATATGTAAGGCTTGATTATAGCGTTTCCGAGGGCAATAAGACAACTAATGACAGCATAGTAGTACAAGTATAATGGAAAAGAAAATTAACTATCTTAGCAGAAATTTTGAGGATATTAAAGAAGAGTTACTGAAGTTCAGTAATAAGTACTATCCTGAGATATTCAATGATTTTGATGATTCAAGTATTGGAGCATGGTTTATAGACCTTGTTTCAGCAGTTGGTGATGACCTTAGTTATCACACCGATAGAATGTATCAAGAAACAAACCTTGATAGTGCAAATTTAAGAAGCACGGTTTTGAATATGGCAAGAACCAATGGCTTGAAGATTCCAGGACGTAAAGCATCTTCTTGTGAAGTTGAATTTAGTTGTGAACTACCAGTTAGTACATCAAATACAGCGACTGCTGATTGGGCTTATGCCCCAATCTTGCAGAAAACTAGTATTGTATCAGCAGGAAACTATAATTTTGAGCTTACTGAAAATATTGATTTTGGACAGCAGTTTAATGATAATGGTTATTCAAACAGAAAGATTACTCCAGCTAGAGATAGTAACGGTAATATAACTGGTTACACCATTACCAAGTCTTCTGTTGTTGTTAATGGAAACAGTAAAGTTTACAAAAAGGTTATTAATTCTTCTGACCTTCAGCCATTTATGGAATTTGTACTACCAGAGAGTAATGTAATGAACATCGAATCAATCATATTCAAGGAGTCTGCTGATTTTAATGAGAATCCTGAGATATATGAGTATTACATTGATTCTGAACAATATAGAATATCAAACCAAGCTGTTATGACATATCGTTTCTTTGAATGTGATTCACTTGCAGACCAATGGAGATTTGGAAGTGTCGCAAATATTGACAATTATGTTATAGCTGATAAGTATAATCCAGAAGTATATAAGGATGATAGTGGTTATAGGTATTATGTTGGTAAATGGAAGCCAATTTCTCAGAAATTTATTACTGAATTCACTGATAACGGATATTTGAAAATTATTTTTGGAGCAGGAAACACTTATGACCCAGTACCTGATAACCAAACGAAGTATGGAGATTATATAGCATCTAGAATTATCAATAATGACATGTTAGGTGTTCTTCCAAAGGAAGGTTGGACTATGTTCATATTATATCGTGTTGGTGGAGGTATGTCAAGTAACTTGGGTCCTGGTTCTATCAATAAGATTAACATAGCCAATGTAGATTGGGGTAACAACACCACTAATACTGATGGTAGTATTAGAGGACAAGTTATCAACTCAATGAAGGTTAATAATATATCTACTGCTCTTGCAGGTAAGGATGAACCAACAACTGACGAAATTAAGGCTCTTATGAAGTATAACACCTCTTCACAGAATCGTGCCGTTACTGTTAAGGACTACAAGGTTAAGCTTATGCAGATGCCACCTAAGTATGGTGCTCCATTCAGAAGCAGTGTGATTGAGACCAACAATAAGATTGAATTTGATATGCTTGGATTGGATGATAATGGAAAACTTACATCAAACCTTCCAAGCACGCTTGTCGATAATACAATCGAGTACCTATCGCACTATAGGCAAATAAACGATTACATAGAGATTAGAAGCGGTAGAATCTATAATATTGGTGTTGCAGTAGACTTGTTCACTGATAAGAGCTATAACACAGCTAATGTAATTTCAAATGTTATTTCTAAGATTACTGAGTATTTCAACGTAGGCTCACATGATATGGGTGAGGATATTTTCGTAGGAGATTTGGAGAAAGAGATTAATACACTTGATGGTGTTATAAGTATAATCAGCTTGAGAATTTATTCAGTAAGAGGTGGTAGCGGTGGCTATAGCACTGATAAGTGCCCTCTTCCTACTGTAATTGAGGGTAGTGCTTGTGACGTTACAACTGATACAAAATTTCAAATAGCTGGTTGTTCTTTTGTTGAACAGCTTGATTTAAATGAAACAGATAAGGTTTTATATTCAGACTATAATAGTATGTATGAGATAAAGTCTCCAAAATCTGATATTCAGATACGTTGCAAAAGTGTATAATCGATTTAAATAGTTTAATGTTATGGCATGTAATTGTAAAAA
>Ga0326512_10002258_pt1 | contig 14280 bp, 16 predicted proteins | sample 1_2617_0518_D_FD_203652 | JGI IMG/M metagenome (GOLD analysis project Ga0326512, IMG submission 203652) | Bovine rumen microbial communities from UC Davis, California, United States - 1_2617_0518 | ecosystem: Host-associated > Mammals > Digestive system > Stomach > Rumen | place: USA... | reverse complement strand
TGCTCTCTTAAAGAATTGTCAACAGAGAATTTATCAGCAGATTTAGCACCAATACCATTAATAAGACCAACAGGAGTAAGTTTTAAGAAGTCACTATCAAGTATTTTATCAGTAGTAGTCATTTGGTCAGTACCTACTCCTAAAGCAGTTAAACCACTAGATACCAAACTTCCAACTTTCATAGCACCTCCAACAATAGCAGCAGGACCACCCATTGTCATTAATGCTGAACTAGCAAAATCATAGGTATTATTAAGAGTATTTGTCAACTAAGAATTATTGGCAGCCTAATTTCCAAATAATAAACCTTTAACAGAATCTGCTGCACCACCAGCAATACCTGCTATACCAGCAGCTTTGGCCCCGCCTTTTAAACCTTTTAAACCTTTTATTTGACTTGCTACATTAAGAGCAGTAGAACCTATTGCTCCTATCTTAGCTACATCAGAATTACCAGAAGCAATTCCTAGCTAAGATAAAGTATCAGTAATCTTCATCATGTCAATATTACTGGCAGGTTTATTCTATTGTAATTCAGTAGGTTGATTACCAGTATTATCTGTAAGCTATGGAGAAACAGTTGTAGAAGGAGAGGCCTCATAAGACCTCTCCGGATCATCCAACCAATCTCTCCATTTCTACTATAATTGTTCTTCGGATAAGTTAGCATACTAACTTCCAAATTTCTATTTCCATACCTAGTAAGGCATTAGCTCCTATTTAGCTCTCTAGGGCTTTTTCGTATTGTCTGTTATCATGCGTAACTAACCTGATAAATTGTATTTAAGAAATCTATAATAGCAAGTTCTTCACCCGAATAACGAATACGAACTTTCATAAATTTATCTCTTACATCTGTTTCTTTTCTATTATGAGCTTGTCCGAAGTTATAACGGTAAATATTTACATCATTTAACCAACTTGATGTATCAAGCGGTGAATAAGTAGTTATACCGAATTGTGACAGATCATATAGATGGTACAAAGCATTAGAACGATCTAAGTTAGTCTCGTGATTAACTCCGTTTTCATAATTAAGTCCTGGGAACTTAATTTGTCCACTCTCCTTAATCTTGTCAGGTATAGGAGAATTGTTAATTGGGAGAGCAGGTAACATTTGATCACTTTCATATGCTTTACCCCATATAGAATGAGTAGGATGAATTAATGGTAAACCATCTTCAATGTCCTTTTTGTACTCATTCTTGTAACATACTATAATTGGATTAATTGTAACTTTCCATCTATCTTCTAAATATTGGCAATTACCTGCGATAATTGAACGAGCATCATCTTGACTCAAATCATTTAAGTCTACTGCCATAGCATGGTTCCAAACTCGGAATTCTTGTCTTGTGGGATAGTATACGATTTCAGCACCAGATAAATGACGGTAATCATATCCTTTCGGATAAGTTACATGGATATAGTAATCCTCAATATCATTTATAGTATCCTATCTTGTATAATATCTATGAACAAAATCAGCAGAACGATTCTATTGTCTAGGTTGTACCTTTAAGAAGTTCCTATCGTAAGTAATATCAGCACCATTGTATTGCCAAAGTGCTTTCAAAGCTTCTTGTCTAAAATACATATTTACTTTATCTTTAGCAAAATCATAAGTCTCACCTACTACTTCATAGTGGAAAGATTCAGGTTTTGCTTTGTTAGCAACTAACTCAAGATTTGTAAATATCTTATGTATAGAAGGATCGTCAACTACAACACATTCAAACTCAAATGGATGTTGTTTACCATACCAATAAGTTGGATATATATCATCAGCTATATCAATTAATCCTGCTTGTCCATGTTTCCAGAAATCTGAAGTTAAGAATTGCATATTCCACTTCGTTGTGATTCCTATTACAGATTCATATTGAGCAGCGTTAATCAAAGTAGTTCCTGAAGCATAAGCTGATTTACTGTTGTAGTAAGTATCTGATAGATTATTTTGGTGAGCATCTAGTATTTGAATACCAGCCCTAATATTCAATAAAGTAACAATCTTATCTGGATTTAATTGTTCTTCTCTTGGAAGCATAGGTCTCTTACCGGTAATGTCTTTGAATATTGGTAATTCTTCAACATATCTACGAGTACCTACTGTTTCTTCGATATATGAACCATACATATAGTGATCAGTAAATGGGACATGATACTCTGGATGATCAATCAAATGACCAAGTCCACCACTACATGCATAATAGTAGTGTTCAGGTTTACCATCTCTGTATCTGAAATTCCATAGATAAACAATAGTATCATAATCGAATGGTCCACCACTCCTCTTTAAAAGAGCTTCACCACGCTTAGTATCTTCCTTATCTAAGGAAGCTTCACCTGGTAATATTCCATCAGCATTATTATACCAATTACGAGCTACATATTTCATAATATCTTCAACGTGATATAACTTGTCTGGGTCAAGACCTTCTGTAACAACATGAGTATTGTCAACATTAAATTTAACCTTATTAATATCATAATCAGCATAAGCATGACCAGCTGAGTTACGATAGTAAAGTTCAGACATCATTACTTCAGGATCAGATAATTCTCCTTTAATATATACTCTATTGTTATTATGCTGAGCTGCATATACAGCAAACTCTTCATCAGAACGAGGAGAAGTAAATACTAAAATCTCTTCATTAGATTTAGATTGTGGTTTAAAATATAAACCATATACTGGATATAACAAGTGGTCATTATTTTCGACTGCTATGCTAGAATATTTAAACATAGCATCTTTATAACCGGATACGTCTATATCCATTATCTTCTAAATCTCGAAGTTTCTATAATTACCCCAAGGATCTCTTTCTAAAGTATAGTTAACAGTATAGAACATTGTGTCATCAGGTAATACTCTATTTGTTATTCCTAATACTCCAATAAATCCATCTCTCATAGAAGGAGGAACTACTAAATCATATTTTCTATGTTCTTCATCACCTACAATATCATCTGGAATAATTTCGTAAGCATAATCAACTGTCTTTATCTCTCCACTTATAGTCTTATAACTAAATTTAAATGCAAAGTTGTCAACAGCGATTTGAGTTCCCTCTAAGAAATAGTTGTTAATTACTGTATTAGTAAGAGTGATACCATCTGCAAATGAATTGTCAGCATGTGATACTCCTAACTTAGCAATCCATTTACTTACATTTCTATCAAATGAGAATGGTATATTATTAATATTCTCCATAAATGATGGAACCCAAGAATAGAAAGTAATAAACTTATCAAGAATTTCATTCCAACATAAGTTCCAAACTTTTTCTTCAAAACCATAAGTATTGTCATAGAATGTAAACATTACGTCGCGTTTAAACGCATTGTAACAAGTCTTAACATTTCTAATACCTAAAATTGGTGTAAGTTCACGCTCACCTAATGTAATATTATTATTCAAGAACTCTTGTACCCTCATATCTGAGATACATTCAAGAGACTGTCCATCAGTACGCCAAATTTTCTTTGCAACTGTATCTACACCATAGATGTATTGCTTTGCATTTCCAGCCTTTCCTGGGGTCTTTAAGACACTATCTGCCCACTGGCTACCAAACATATCACTTAAAATAATTGGAGTCTCTGGGAGGACATTTGACGTAGTTACTTGATTTGCCCCTGCTGCAACTTGTTGTGCAACTGCAGATTTATTTACAGGAATTCTTGCAACACCATGTTCAAATACGCAGATAAGATCTGATTCAAGAGTAATTAATTTAACAATCTCACCATATTCACGAGTATAATCACGATAGGCAGTTGGTCTAAATACTCTGTAACCATTCTTATAAGCATCATTTATATGAATATCTGAATACATGATTCGTGTTCCGAACCAATTCTTAATATAAGGAACATCAGGAAGTTCCATATTAAATCTTTCACTTAGAGATTTGCTAAATCCTTTATTATATACTTGAGATTCTGGATGTTTGTAAGTACCTTCTACAAGCATATCATTATAAGGGAAGAAACCATGTGGGTGACCTGTCATAGCACATTCTGTAACATCAGAACCATCTAATGTTCTAATATTTAGATTGTAAGATGAACGAATTCTAAATGTTATCCAAGTGCCAATCATAATAGCATTTACATCACCAAGATTTATTTGAGCAAAGTGATCTGCTTCACCTGGTTTATAATGTTCTTTCCAAGTATTTGTTTGAACAATTTCATCATTATATGGAGCACCTGGATCATTAAAGTTACGTTGCAATCTATGTGTAAACTGACAAATGTAACAGTCACCTCTATAAAGTTCATGTTTGTAACCTCTATCGTTTTCTATATCTCGGTTACTAACTAATATACTTAATGGTGTAACTAAGTAATTATTACTTTCACTAATATCAATTCTATCAGAAATAGCTTGGAATGGGGTATTATCCTGCATTCTTATTTCAAAATATTTAGTGATATTAGATAAGTCATATTCAGGAATATAGATATTAACAGTCTCCGCAGGAGAGAATCTATTTCCACCATCGTTAAATGCTAAGTATGGTCCGAAATTACCTCGAATAATATCAGAGTTTTTCTCTCTATTATTAATGGTATCCTCATCATCAACACCACTATATTTAGCATATGAACTCTTATAATCATCTCCAACATCTTCATATCTCCATGCTTCTTCTGGAGTACCAGCTTTACTTCTGAACTTTAGATTATCAATACCTGTAAGCGTTACACCATCAGGAACTCCTATAATTTTAAATTGATAAGAGTTGCGAATACCCATATCGTAGTAATCTGGAATATAGAAATGTCTATCGTCATTAGTAAAGTAGTTACTGGTATGTCCCATTAATCCATTGGTACTTTGTGTATTAGTAAGTCCAATAGTATGTTCATTACCAGTAAATATAGAATTAAAGTAAGCTTGATTTACTTCATAATCTGGACATAAGATAGCTTGAACCTTAACCTTTGAAGGATCTTTGATAATAAGTCTATCTCCGAAATCCTAAGTTAATTGTCTAGAATCATCAGTTTCGACTATTCTATATCCAGAAGGACATTGTGTTGCACGTCCATTTAAAGAACATTTAGCAAACATACGTCCTATTCCATAACGAACTTCTTGAATAGCTCCTAAGGTTGCTATAGTCAAAGCTGTACCTGCAACAACCGCTCCTGCCATAATTGCCGAAGCTGCAGCAAAAGATACACCAGCACCTATACCAACTGTTGCTGCTGCAACACCTGCAGCTGCTGCGACAGCTAAAGCACCTGCACTTATAGCACCTCCAATTGAAGCAGCTGTACCGGCGGCTACTGCTCCTGCAGCACCACAAGTAAAGATAGTAGCAGCTACTAAAGCTACAACACCAACAGCTATTGCTAAACCTGTTAAAATACTTCCGAATAATCCGGAATGTTTCTTTTCAAACTTAAATGTATAACGTCTGATAAAACTTTCTGATACATAGTTAATATCATTTATATCATTAGTTACCACATGAGTCATTCCCAATTGTGGAGCAATTCTAGAAACTACACCCTCAGCAGTAGCAATACAAGGAGTAAACGAATTTTGGTCAATACCCATTGTAATACCTTGAGCAAGAATTGTAGGGATACGAGTCTGTCTTACAAAGAAATAACCTTTAACGTATTTCTTTAATTCATTTAAAGCTTCATGATCTATACGTATATCAATACCGTAAATGGTGTTAGTATCTTTAGTAGGTCTAAATCTAACAACACCTTTAACATTTTCAATATAGTTATTTAATAGACCAAAGGTAATTCCGCTTTCTGGATTTATTTCACTCTTATAAATTCTATAATCCTCTTCGTTATAGTTTATATAGTTTCTTATTATAGTACCATCCTTGTCTTTATCATAAACTGGAAAATATGAGAACTATAAATCATTAAACTCACTATTGAAAGGTTTCTCTGGGTGAGCTTGATTATAACTTTCATATCCAGGTATTAAAGCAGGATTTTCCATAAATGGGAATATATTATCAGCACCGCGAATATTAAATACTGGAGTTAATTCATTGTTAGGCAAGATATAAACTACACCTAATCTATAAATTTCTTCTCCCCAGTAACCTGTTTTGTTATATATGAATTTCGGATCATAATAACCCTTTTCAGAAGTAGTTATAGTATAATTCTAATTCATATGCATCTAATATTCGGTTTGCTTCAAATATGGTAAAAAGTGAAGTGATAAATCCGCTAACTCTTGATAAGGAATGTCAGGTTTATGTACATTACCCATAAACAACATATTCTAACAAGACGTAGCAGTCTTAGCAGCATCAACAGTATTATAGTTCTGGTTAATGTCTTGTGCTGTTATAGGTATAGAAGTTTCAAAACCTGTAATAAGCATAGAACATACACCAGAATTATTTACAACAAACTTCTTATCAATTTTTACATATTCAACATTAAGATTTTCATCGGCTTCTGCAGTATAACGAGAATAATAAACAGTAACATAATTATAAGATGAGTCTATATTACTCATTAATATTTTTATAGCCTTGTAACTATTCTCATTAGCTTGTCCTGTATGAACACTATGTGGATCACTAAATCCCATAAATACACTTATAAGACCAGTTTCTCCAACGAAATCTGTTTCATTACCATCTGCATCAGATAACTTAAAATATAAGTGATAATTACCTACTGATAAGTTACCTCCAGATGTAACTCCCTGGAATGTTATTTTTGGAATCTTAATCACCCTCTTATAAAGAGAAGTGTCTATATCAAATTGTTCTCCCTAATCATAAATGTTTGTATCATTATTTCCCTTTCTGTTTACAACTTCATAAGTATTCCTACCAGTAGCACTAAAGCGAGAATTAATCATACGAGGGATGTTAACCCCATCATTAATAATAAGGTTAACTGAACCATCGTAAGAATACTAAGGAGTAATATTAACAGGATGATTTATAGAAAAGTTTAACTCGTCTGTAATAAAATCAACAAGTTCTCCTTTCTCGTGTAAAATAATATCATCAGATACATCAACTGTTTGAGATCCTTCCTCTTCCTAAGACTCTTCTTCAGAAGATTGATTACTTGATATAACAGTTTTTACCCATTTAGTAGGATTTTTTTCTTTATTTGGTTTTATTCCAAATTTTTCTTCTAATTCCTACTAAGTATAATATTCTCCTTTGTATTCAAACATTGTTTGATTTAATCTATAATTTCTAAAGGGATTATACTCATATACTAAGTTACCTTTAGTTGGATATACTTGAGTGTCTACCTCAAATAATATAGGGTTTTCAATTAATTTAATCCATTCCATTTACGCAAGTCTTGCTGGTGGGAATAATATATCTGAAGCGACAAAGTTGTACATATTATTATCTAAATCTTGATCTGAATGTATAAAGTATGTTGGAGTAGTACTACTAATAGAAGTAGTTTCCATATCAAATGCTCCATTTCTATAAGAGAATGCTTTACATATTTCTTTGATATTATATGTTGGTAAATTATCATATAATTCAGCGTGTAATTCGTTATTCTCGTCTAGCGTAAGCTTATTAATCCACTTTATTGTAAAGTTCTCATTCAAGTATGAAATTCTATTATTATCATCTACCTGATACATTTTATCGGATTTAACAATATCTGATAGCATTCTTTGAGACTTACCATCAAGTTTCTTTAATAGAACATAAGATTGTAATCCTATATAACTTAAATCTGGGCCTATATAATTTAATTTAAACTGTATAGGTTGGTTTTTAACCATTTCCCGGAATTTCACAGTAACATTATTATCAGATATGTCTTGTCCCCATTTCTCATCTCTTTCGTGATTTATAAATTCCTTAAGTTTATTTACATAATTACCAAATTTTTGTTTTCTTACTAATAAACAATCATTGTAATCATTATTAGAACTATCCATATACATTCTGAATGGTATATCTTTGGTGTATAATGTACCATTGTCACTTAAATATATCATATCAGAGATATAGTTAATACTATTATTCTGAGACTCCTTATAAACATAAATATTTGCTAGTATTGAAGCTAATATTTGCCCTACATATGGCGGATAAAGCTTTTTTCCTGCTGTTGTATAATATATTTCTTGAGAACATCCTTTGGCATCGCCTTTAACAGGAAACCATGTATTGAAAATATGGAAGTTAGAAGCACTATCTTGTTTATATATTAGGGATAACGTTATAGTTGAATTAACACTAAAAGTTGGACGAAGACCCTCCCACGACACCTATAAATAAGGCTTTAATACATGACCATAATTACTTAAATTAGTAAAAGTCTTTGTATAGTCAGAAGGTAACGCAGCATCCCATACCTCATTTATAGCATATGATACACTATGAGATCCAGTAAAAGCAAATGCTGAGAAACCTGGCTGAACGGAAGAAGTATCAACAGCATCTACCCAAGGCATACCTTGTATAGAACCATTTCTAAAGTTACTCCAACCATGACCACCATGGTTTTCTTCATCATATCCTGACACCTCATTAGGTATACTATATCTACTATTATCATTATTCCATGCAGACGCACATAAGAATAATTTTTCTTCTCTATCACAACTAAACGTTCCGCAATTGTTATAACGATAATAGTCAAATGTTACCATGCTTCTCATTGCAGGAATATCGTTATATAGTCCTAGATTAAACCTGGCTAAATCATCAGAATTATATAATAAAGGTTGTAGAGTTTTTTCTATACCTGATGTAATAGAGTATAAAGGATAATATTTACTAAAATGAATAGCTTGAACTGTTAAATAAGTACCACTTTGAGCCTCTGCTAAACCAACAGTTTTTATTTTCTTATCACTAAAAGTTCTAACATCTTCTCTATAATTCTAGTATTTATAATTTGAATAGAATTTGTTTTTATCAGCATTGAGATCATGACTTAAGTCTCTAAAAGGTCTAAGTGCAGGATCAGCACTATCACCATATGCTTGTAAGTTTGGATCATCGGCACCATAAAAATCTAATGAAAACTAATTTTTATAATTTGGATAAAAATACTCTCCTCCAATCTTACAATATATTTCGGTACTAGTAACATCTTCATCATTAGCACTTGGTGGTAAATAACCATCTATTTTATTCTACATATAATGACGTAAAATTTGAGCAAAGTTCTGTCCATATGAGCCCCAATCTGCTATATTTGCACATTGGGGCTGTATGCCTTCAAATTCTTTGTATGCACTTGTATTACCATGCATATATTCGGAATTATCATTATCTACAAAGCTCTCTGCATTTACGACAAAATCTAATTTTATCTTATTTACAGCAGCCTAACTAAGATTAAAAATTCCGTAGTCATTATGTAGTCCTGCATTAACACTAAATTTAACGTTTGCCATATATTAAGAGCCTGTAGGACGATAATAGAAGTCAAGAGTTCTATCTGGAGCAAGGGAATTTGTATTATCTTTCATATGAACATATGCCCAGTTAGTTCTATAATCGTCAGTAGTTATAGTTTTTATTTGAATTGGCTAATCTGCCGAGAATTCTGTTGTAAAAGATATTCTAACCTATGTATCACCTTTAGCAATACTATATCCAGTAGTAATTTGAGTATCTCCCGTCCATACTTGTATTCTATCAGAATGGAATCCTGTAATTGTTTTAGTACAAGTAAGAGATAACTCTAATTGTCCACTACTATAAGATATTCTCCAGTTGGACCACAATGGTGGATCTTCAGGAACATCAGGATTATCAGTTCCTCCACCTGAACCACCACCACCAGGAGTATTACCTTGGTTATCAATATAGGTAGTATCGATTTCATTCTTATCTGTAATTACTTGAACTTTAGCACTTAAATGCTTATATATTTCGTCTGGATAATTTTGCATTACATTTGCTGGAGAATCATAATCGAATGTTGAATAATAATAGTCACTAGTAGTTTCATACTTTAAATTAGCGTCTAATGTTAATTCAAACGGAAGTTCATTAAAGTCTTCTACTTGATAATAGTTATCATTATACATTGTTGTAGTCCACATCCATCTATAGAATATTCTAAAGTTATTCTCATTTGAAGTATCATAATTTCCTAAAACATCGATAGGACAATACTTAACAATTATTTTAACTAAGTATAACATTCCATAATATAATGTACCACAGTCGTTCATATAATAAATAGGCTCACCTGTAGTGTCATCAGTTAGTGGATTTACATCGACATCAGTAGCCAATGCAGGAGCTCCTGTAATTACATCATCCTAAATAGTTCCATTCCATACAAGACAACCGTCTATATATCTATCGAGAGTTGTGCCACAATGAATATATGTTTTGTCTCCATTTGTAGCATTCATATTACTCTTTCTAGTAGAACCGTTTAAAGGAATAATTTCAGTAAATTGTCCGGAGTATGATGCTTTATTTTCAATATGATAAACAGCAGCAACACCTTGATTATCATAGAACTCCATAGCTACTTCTTGAATACCCATGTTTTCTTCTTCATAAGCATCTAATCCGAAAGTTAAAGTTGTCATATTTTCTCCGCAGAAATACTTCCAAGTTCTTAACTTAATTTCTCCAGAACCTAACTTACTAAAGTCTATATAATTAGTTACAGCAAATTCTTCTAATAAACCATAAGGCATTGCAGGAGTAACTTGATACTTATATACCATATTAGTAATATCAGGCTTAACTTCCTTAATTTTTACCTAAGTAGTTTCATTGTTTTCTCCCTCCTATTCTATATATATTAACTCTGATGTAGGAATTATAAAGTCCAAGAATTTCTTATATACAGGATAATGGAAATAATTATTAACTATATAATCGGGAATTTGAACCTCATCTATTTGGAATAGTTTACCATCAGAAGAAGATTTACTGTAAATCTTATTATCACGTCTTTCTACAGCATTTATATAATAATATCCTAATATTGGATAACCATCATTATCTTTCTTGATGTTTAATTTAGATAATACCTAATTATTATAATTTGTATCCAAACTATTATAAAATGTCTATAGTTTATAATTATAACTTTCATTATTAAATGCATCATAAGTAAGGCCAGTTCTTAAAGATTCTAAGCTAACTGGGTTATCAATAGAAGTTTCATAATAATGTGCTTCGGGATCAATAGAATATACTGGATCAAGTTCTGGAATAGGATCTCCCGTTCCATTAGTTCTATAATATACTTCTTTAAACTTATCAGTACTGAATCCTTTTCCTTCTCCTATGCTAAGTTCACTTATACCATAGTTAGCATTATTACTATCAGTTCCATAATATTTCCAGAAATGTACTTGACCAGGAGTAGCAGAATCTCTACCCACCCATTTAGACTCTGTAAGTATTACTGCACAAGGATTCACATCATTATTCTCAGTTTCCCAAGTAAAATTAATGTAACTTATATATTTAGTATTTTTATACTTATATATACAAGGATCTTGGAAAGAATTTTCTTCTTGTGGGTTCTCAGAATTAATTTCTGAAGGTGTATCTTCTGGACTTTCTAATGAAGCCATGAGTTCTTCGTCGTCTAATTTCTAAGTATAAATAGTATGAGTACAGCTAAATCCGGTAATTTTCTCAAGTTCTATTAGCAATGCTAATTTACCTGATATTTTAGATTGGAATACTGAATAACCAGAACTTAATTTATTTCTATAAGAATCAATATCTGGACCATCTACACCATCTTTCACTCCTCTGACATAATAATCAATAGGTCTATAATCAGAAGGATCAGTTCCATCATACCAACGTATAGTAGAATCCAAATAATTTATTTTTCCAGAGTCTTCAATAGCAACAACATGAATTTTTAAGAATTTAGGAAATGCTCCAAATATATGATCAGTGTTGCCTATATCACTAATATACTTTTCATTAAGTATTTTATTATTTTTATCATATATAATAAATTTGTCTCCAGGATTTAACTCATTATTATATAATATTTTCTTAACAGAATTTGCAACCAATTTACCAGTAGGTCTAGCGTTCTCTCCAAGCTCTTGGAAATCAGAAGCATCTAATCCTTGTCCATTACTTCCCACTTCTTCGGAAGAAATAAGTCTTTCCGGACTTGGGAAGCATCCTATTTGTGATCTATTAGTAAGTGGGTTATACGATACTATATAAATAATATCTCCGAATTCACAAGTTCCTACTGGTATATAACCCTCAGGCAATCTAGCTGTTTCTACCCTACCATTACCCATATCATTTTGTAGCTATAGTTCATTTCCATTAAAAGTTATTAGGGTAGCATTTAATGCTGACGTAAGCACTTCATTGGGAGTAGTATCTGGAGCTAAATCCATTACTAATCCACCATTAAAAGTGTTCTTAGAAGCTCTAATTGTATTAGCCATTTTTCTTATATTTTCTTAATGAGTCCGAAATATACTAGTAGTTATACTTCGATAATAATACATCTTCAAATTTTAAAGGTTCCCTTACTAAAATGAGTTCTGAATCTCCTGTAATGTAGTTCTCATCATATAATGTAAAACCTTTTTCTCTCTTCATTTTAACTCGAAAAAGAGCAATCTTACCATGTTCTATAATTGAACACTCGTCATATATTTTATAGAGTACAACCTTTCCAAATTTGAAATTTTTCCGAGGCCTACCCTTACTATTTTTCTAACTTAAATAGTCTTCATACTATTTCTAGGTAAGAGCAAAATAATAATACCCATCCCATTCAATCTTCTTACGTTTGTAAAGCACACGAAGTTTTGTTCTCATCTTTCTTACGTAATAATTGAAATATTTTAAGGAGTTATTCATAAGTCTTCCACTATAAAACCAGAAATCTCTCCTTCGTAAGAGAACATCACCACCATAGCTATTGTGTAAATATAATGATTTCCAGCCGTACTAACAAATTCTTTTTATATCCTATATAGGAACTTCTGGATATTCGGCTGCTAATGCTTCATAATAGTCTTGAATCGTTTTCTGTATCATCAGTACTGTTTTCCTAAGTTAGTATTCTCAGTAATTCTATCTCGGTCTTTAGGAGACAAGTATATATCCTTTTGTTTAAAAGCTTTCTTCTTACTCTCCATATCTAAACTTATTTGATAACCACTGAAGTTGGAAGTTAGAAAGTCTACATCATTCCATTTTCCATTTTTAAATGCTCTTTTAAATTTATTTCCATTTGTACGCTTCATTCTCATATATGCTTGAGTACGTCCGATTCCTGGAAACTTGAAATCTACGTTGTTATCAATAATATCATCCACTACCATTTGTACACTACGAGTGAAAATAGAAGCAGCTAAATCTCTCTTATTACCATCCGGATAGGTGGATATACATTGTCCTTTAGTCATCTTTAGTTTCTCAACAGGAAAGTTATCAAATAAGTCTTTTCCCGTAAAGCAATGACCCATTGCATAATTACTCATATAAACAAAAATAGGGAAACCTATTACGGCCTCCCTATTACATAACTGGTTTATAACTCTTATTAAATACTTTACGTCCCCATGAAGACTATACGTCAAGGATTTTATTCATCTCCTCTTGTGATACATATTCAGGAACCCTAGCAGCATCACAGTGGAATAACCAGTTTTGTTTTAAATCCTTAGCTAATGCCATTGTATCTTTATTCATGGTGCGAATAGCCTTCTTATAAGTGTATGTATAAGCTATATAGTCTGCGATAGCTATAGCTTCTTTGTCGTTAATTTCTGGAAGTCCGTCTTCATCTACAAGTATGCCGTGATATAAAATATTAACTCGTCCGAGACCTTTATTTACATAAAGAGTATTTCCGACTTGTTTATAATCGACATATTTTCCGCTAACGTAGAAAGGATCTAAAAATCGTTTCTAAGCTTCAATAGCATTTTCAGTATAAAATGAATTTATATCACCATTGTGCTTAGTATTACTTGTATAGTTCCAATCTTCTCCGCAATAAGTAACTGCTTCGATAATATCTACGTTGCAAGGCAATTCTATTGAGCCATCTTCACAATTCACATCAAGTGTAGCTCTATATAATCGAGTATTTTTATTTCCAATATGGTTATAGGCAATTAAACCAATTTCTTCCATATCTTCCATATCACCTTCTATATCATATAGAGTATTTGCGAGGCTCATTGCGTAATGAAAATTATTCATCCTCCAGTCACATATTGTTGATCATTTGGCAAGCGTTGTGCTGCCACTTGTCTGTAGAAATATAGTTTTTCCTTAGTTAATTTGTCTTTAATTAACT
>Ga0326512_10002257_pt1 | contig 14285 bp, 14 predicted proteins | sample 1_2617_0518_D_FD_203652 | JGI IMG/M metagenome (GOLD analysis project Ga0326512, IMG submission 203652) | Bovine rumen microbial communities from UC Davis, California, United States - 1_2617_0518 | ecosystem: Host-associated > Mammals > Digestive system > Stomach > Rumen | place: USA... | reverse complement strand
AGAAGGTTATAGACCTTCTAAATCAGGAATTATAGTTAAAGGAATTGACAACTGTTTGGTTAAAATGTCTAAATGTTGTAACCCTGTTAGAGGTGATGAAATTGTAGGCTATATCACAAGAGGAAGAGGAGTTACAGTTCATAGAAAAGATTGTAAGAACGTAAAAGACTTATTAAAAGATGAAGGAAGAATTATTGATGTATCTTGGGATAATCAAGAACAAAGTTCTTATACAGTTGATATAATTGTATTTGCTAATGATAGAGATGGATTATTAGCTGATATAATTCAAGTTATTTCAGCATCAGATGCTAAAATGCTTGCTGTATCTGCTAAAGCAAATAGAGAAAAAATTGTAAACGTTGAATTAACAATTGAAGTTAAAAATTTACAAGATTTAAATAAAGTACAGAGAGCAATAGGCAAAGTTGATAGTGTATATGATGTTAAACGTAAAAAATAAGAGGTAAATATGCGTAATAGATTAATAATAATTATTGTTAGAATAGTGAATTTTATTTTAACAAAAATATTGAAGAAAAAAGGTGGGAATTTACCAGGAAAGATAGCAAAGAAATTAAATAAGAATATTATTAAATATTTTAAATTTGATTGTCCTGTTATTGCGGTAACCGCCACAAATGGAAAAACAACAACAAATAATTGTATTAAATATATGATTGAAAAGAATGGAAAAAAGGTTGTAAGTAATGCTGATGGAAATAATATGGAAACAGGAATTATTACAACGCTTCTTAAATCAAGCAAAATAAATGGCAAAGTTGATGCTGATTTTGTTACATTAGAAGTTGATGAAAGTTATGTTCCAATAGTATTTAAAAAGATAAAACTTGATACATTAGTTGTGTTAGATTTCTTCAGGGATCAATTAGATAGAAATGGTGAAGTTGAAACTTTAATCTTAAAAATAAATGAATTTTTAAAATCTTATGATGGAAACTTGGTTTTAAATATTGATGATCCAAATGTTGCAAGATTTGGAAGAGCAAATGAAAACAATAAGAATGTTTATTATTTTAGTGTTGATAAATATACATATGCAACAAAAGAAGAAAGAGAAGCGGGAGAAGGAAAATTCTGCCCATTTGATAAAGAAAGATTAGAATATGAATATTATCAATATTCACATATTGGAAGATTTAAATGTCCTAAATGTGGATATGGTGGTGAAAAAGCTAATGTGAAGTTAGAAAATGTAGACGTTAAAAATGGAAGTTTTGAGGTTGAAGGTGAAAAGTTCACATCTTTAGCTAATAGCATTTATTCAATTTATAATTTTGCAGCAGTAGTTGCTGTTGCAAAATTGTATAAATTAGATGCAAAACAAGGAATTAAATCTTTTCAATTAAATAATGGTAGATGTGAAGAAATTGAAATTCAAGGTTGCAAAACAATGATAAATCTTGCAAAAAATCCAACAGGAGCTAATGTAAGTTTAAGAATTTTAAATGAAGATGAAGATTCAAAAGAATTATTATTTGTATTAAATGATAATATAGCTGATGGAAAAGATGTATCTTGGATATGGGATATAAATTTTGATGTGAAAAATGTTACAAGAATTGTAACAGCTGGAACAAGAGCATATGATATTGCAATAAGAATTAAAACAAGTGGTTTTGAACCAGAAAAAATTGAACCATATGAAAATTTAGAAGAAGCGGTTAAATCTTTTTATAGTACAACTACAAAGAAATATGTAATTGCGAACTATACTTCATTACAACCAACAAGAAGAGAAATATTAAAATTAAAATAAGGATAAAATATGAATTTTGGATTAAATACTGGTTTGTTATATTGGGTTGGAATATTAATATGGATTTTTTCATATGTTATGATAATTTACTTTATAAATAAGTCTAAAGATGATAAAAAGAAAAAGATCGCTATATTTGTTTGTGTAGCTATTACTACAATATTAGGATTTATTGTTAAACCTAATAATAGTGACGATATTTATTATTATATAGGTGTGGGAAGAGCAGATTCTTCATTTGCAGAAAATCCATATGAAAACTATTTTAATGAAGTACAACAATGTCATAAAGAAGACCCGATAATAACGGAGGCACCATCATTAAATGTTGTGTATACATATGGTCCATTATGGAGAAATATATGTAAAGCATTAAGTACAATACAATTAAATACAATGAATGAAATGTTATATCTATACAAATTTGTAAATGTATTAATACATTTATTAAATTGTGTTTTAATTTATAAGATTTCAAAAGATAAAAAAATATTAAAACTTGGAATATATGCATTGAATCCATTAATAATTTTTGAATGTTTAATAAATTGTCACAATGATATATTTGTTTTATTCTTTGTGTTATTGGCAATTTATTTAAAACAAAAAGATAAAATTGGATTAGGAGTTGTTTCAATATTATTAGGAACACTTATAAAATACATACCTGTGATCTTTTTGCCATATATAATTGGAAACAAGAAAATAAAAAACTACATAGTTTATTTAGTAGGATTTGTGATAGGCTATTTGGGACTAAGTTATTTGGAAACTGGAAATTTTAATAATAGTTTTAAAGTTTTACAACAAACATCTTTGTTTGCAAATAATTGGGAAAATATTTTAATCTCATTGAAAGTGTCATTATCAGATACTTTAAAGATATCTTTTATTGCTAAAATAGTATTTGCAATAATTTTTATGACACTTGTTTTAAAAGAATATATTAAGCAAGAATCAAAACCAGAAACATATAGAATAATAGCAATGTTATTTTATTTATTAGTTATTACAAATTTTAGAAATTGGTATATTACATGGATTTTTGCTTTGATACCAATATTAAACAAAGAGGGAATATTCAAAATTATAGCATTTAGTATATCAGCGTTAATATCTAATTCGATTTTTTATATGATTGGTGGGGGATATATATTTGCGTATTTGATATTTTTAACAAATATTATCACATATTTAATTTTGGTCTTTACAATTAAAATATATGAAAAATAAAAAAGCAATAGTTAAAACTATTGCTTTTTTCTATTTTGTGGCATATAATGGCAGTATAAATCCTGAAGATATAATTATATCTCAGTTACCACTTTTTAGAGACATGAAGTTATACATCAGAGTTTCTCTAAAAGAAAGAGGTAGTATTAATGAAAAAATTTTTATCAAATTACAAATCAACAATAATACTTTTAGTTGCCATTATTGTTGGTGCAATCGTTGGAATCATATTCCAAGAAAAGGCAACTGTTCTTAAGCCATTAGGCGATATTTTCTTAAATCTATTATTAGTTGTTATAGTACCATTAGTTTTTTTAACTATTACTACATCAATAGCTAAAATGAAAACTCCAAAAAGAATTGGAAAAATAATGTTAACAATCGTAGGAGTATTTATTTGTACATCAATTATCTCAGTATTTGTAGGATTTGGAAGTACATATTTTGCAAAATTAGTAAATCCAGAAGACACAGATGCTATTAAAGCTTCATTTAGTGAAGAAGAATCATCTGATGAAGATGAAGATCTTACAATTGCGGATAGAACTGTACAATTAATTACAGTAAATGATTTTAACAAATTATTATCTAAAAATAATATTATCGCATTATTAGTATTCTCAGTAATTTGCGGTATTGCTTGCAATATGGCAGGAGAGAAATCTAAAGCATTTGTTGATGTTTTAATTTCAGCAAATGAAGTATTACAAAATATTATAAAAATTACAATGTATTATGCTCCAATAGGATTAGGATGCTATTTTGCAGCATTAATTGGTGAATTAGGTTCATCAATAGCAGTTGGATATTTAAAAACATTTGTAATATATACAGCAGTAGCAGTTGTATTCTATTTTGTATTTTATACACTTTATGCATTTATTGCAGGTGGAAAGAAAGGTGTTAAAGCTTTCTGGAAAAATGCATTATCAGCAACTTTAACTTCATTAGCAACATGTTCAAGTGCTGCCTCTATCCCAGTTAATGTAGAAAGTGCAAAGAAAATAGGAGTATCAGCAGATATTGCTGAAACAACAATTCCAATGGGATCAAGTTTCCACAAAGATGGATCAATTATTGGATCTATGTTTAAAATAATGTTCTTAGTATGTTTATTTGGAACACCTTTAAACACTGCAGGTGCAATATTTGGAATATTGGGAGTAGCATTATTAGCAAACTTATTAATCACTGGTGTTCCAATCGGTGGTGGTACAATTTCAGAAATGTTAATAATAACTATGTTAGGTTATCCAGTAGCAGCATTACCAATTTTAACAATGATTGCTACAATTATCGATCCTCCAGCTACAATGTTAAACGTTGTCGGTGATACAGTTTCATCAATGATGGTTGCAAGAGTAGTAGATGGAAAGAATTGGATGGAAAATAAAGAAAAAAGTGAAGAAGAATAATTAATTAAATAGAAAATAGATTTTAAGAAGAAAAGAAACTAGTCATTATGAGGGGCTAGTTTTTTTTTATGTTTTGTGATATTATTTACACTAGTTAGGAGAACAAGATGAGAGAAATTAAATTATTATATTTATACCCGGATATGCTTGAATTATATGGTGATTATGGAAATATTCAAGTATTAAAATATAGATGTGAGAAAAGAAATATTAAATTAACTGTAGATAGATATTCAATGGGAGATGTTGTACCAGATTTTAAATCTTATGATATAGTATTTGCTGGCGGTGGAGCTGATAATGAACAAAGTATTTTATCAGAAGATTTAGTAAAATATAAAGATAATATAAGAGAAGCGGTTAAAAATGGAACATTTTTCTTATTAATATGTGGAGCATATCAGTTGTTTGGAAAATATTATAAGGGAGTGGATGGAAAAATTATTCCTGGATTAGAAATATTTGATTATTATACTGAAGCAGTTCCTGATAGAAATAAAAGATGTATTGGAAATATAATTACATTAGCTACAATTGATGGTGAAGATACTGCAATAATTGGCTTTGAAAATCATGGAGGTCAATCATTTAATGTTACTCATCCATTAGGAAAAGTATTGTATGGTAATGGAAATAAATTTGCTGATACAATGGAAGGATATTTTGAAAAGAATGTAATTGCAACATATTTGCATGGACCATTATTGTCTAAGAATCCATATTTAGCAGATTATATTATAAAATATTGCCTAGAAAGAAGCGGGGAAGAAGTAAAATTAGAAAAATTAGATGATACATTTGAAGAAGCATGCAGACATCAATTATTAAATAAATTTTTACAAAAATAAGAGCTGAAAAAATCAGCTCTTTTTTTAATATAATTTTACTATTGCATGAATAATTGTATCATCACAGCTTTTAATAACAATTGTATAACCAGTATCTTCTTCATATAAATAAGATTTTATAGTTTCACCATATTTTATTTCCTTTTTGAAAGAAATTTCAACATTATTTAACTCATCACCTATGAAAACATCAAAAGGTAAAACTTCATAGGCGAAGTTTAAGTAATTTAAGTTGTGAACGTGTTTATTGATATCTAAGTCAAATCTTCTAATTTTATAAGTATCATTATCAATAGGTTCTGATTTTGGAACCGCTAATCTTGGCAAATCTTCAATGTTAAATACTGATTCATCACAAAATCCATGATAAATATTTTCGATATCTTCAGGAATTTTAGCAATCTTTCCAATGGTTGTATCAACTAAACACCATTTAGAAGATGCAATTGCAACTAATTCATTATTATCATTAAAAATCCTAAAGTCTCTTATAATAAATAATTTATTATGAAATCTACCCCAAGTTTTAATTGTTAAATTTTCATCTGCTTTAGGTCGTTTAAATACTTGAAGCTTCCAATTTAAAATAACCCAAGATAAATTATCTTTTGCTAAATCTGCAAATGTGAAATGACAAAATGCAGAATGAGCACCTGCTAAGTTTTCCATTAAAGAAAGAAAACTTTTGTTAGTTAATACATTTTTTATACCTGTATGTGCAAAACTTGTTCTATAAGTTTCTTCAAAAATACTATTTTCTAATTTCATTTTTATCCTCTTTTCTAAATATAACGATTGAATTATAACACAAAATTTAATTTATGTAGTAAAAAAACTGAAAATATGATATAATTTTTTGTATTAAATTAAGTTTGAGGTAAAAATGTTAGAAAAATGTCAAGTATGTCCAAGGGACTGTAAAGTAAATAGATTAATTGGTAATAAAGGATATTGTAAATGTGATGATAAGATAAAATTAGCATTGGTTTCAACTCATGATTTTGAGGAACCTTGTATAAGTGGAACAAAAGGATCAGGTACTGTATTTTTTAGTAATTGCAATTTGAATTGTGTATTTTGTCAAAACCATGAAATTAGCCAAGAAGGAAAGGGAAAAGAAGTATCAGTTGAGAGATTGGCAGAGATTTTTATTGAACAACAAAATAGGGGAGTAAATAATATAAATTTAGTAACTCCAACTATGTATGCATATCAAATAATTGAAGCAATTAAGATTGCAAGAAAAAACGGATTAAAGATTCCAATTATTTATAATTCAAATGGATATGAAAATGTAGAAACAATAAAAATGTTGAATGGATATATAGATGTGTATTTACCAGATTTAAAGTATTATTCTGATATTATTTCAATTAAATATTCTAAAGCACCACATTATTTTGAAATAGCTACAGCAGCAATAAAAGAAATGATAGAACAAGTTGGAAACCCTGAATTTGATGAAAATGGAATAATAAAAAAAGGTGTTATAATAAGACATTTAGTTTTACCAAATCATATTCAAAATACAAAAAATATATTAAAGTGGATAAAGGAAAATTTGAATGAGGATGTATATGTGAGCGTTATGGCACAGTATTTTCCAACTTACAAAGCCAAAAAAATTGAAGGTATTGATAGAAAAATTAATAATAAAGAATATAGAGAAGTTGAAAAATATTTATACTCTTTAGATATAAAAAATGGATATATGCAAGATTTAGGTAAACATGAAGAAGAGTATGTACCATGTTTTGACTACAGAAATATATAGAAAATATTACAAAATGTAATACAAATGTAATATAAATGACACTAAAAATCTATTGATAAAATAGATGTTTTGTAGTATATTATGGTTAATTAGTTTGTGATAACAAAGGAGGAAGAAGTATGGAAAACAATGCATCATATTCTAAAGTTCCAGTTAAAGTTGGATTTTGGGGAAATGTAAAAACTTTTTGGTTTCAACCAATCACTTTAGAATTAAATCAAAAAGAAAAGAATTTCTTCAAAAGTATACATGATTTTTGGAATCAAGAAGTTTATGTAGAAAAAGGCGAAGTTAAATTAAGAAAACCAGAAGCAACAGAAAAGGCAGATACAGTTGCAAATGTTGCTGAAGTAAATGTAGCTTTATAATTTGAAATTAATAAAAATACTTTCCAATATGGGAAAGTATTTTTGTTTTATAAATTTTAAACAAATTGTTGACTTTTGTATGAAGATGTTGTAAAATAATAATGTTCTGTGAAACGCAGTGGCAAACATGGTGGATTTGGCGTAGCTGGTTAACGCGCCAGTTTGTGGCACTGGAGATCATGGGTTCGAATCCCATATTCCACCCCATTATTTTTTATAGAACAACACAATTAAATATTGGGATATAGCCAAGCGGTAAGGCACATGACTTTGACTCATGCATGCGCTAGTTCGAATCTAGCTATCCCAACCACAATGAAACAGCTCGTAGACCTCATTAATAATAAGGTTTACGAGCTTCGTTGTTTTTATAAAAATAAAAAGGAGAAGATATAGAAGCAATATTAAAAACAAACAATGTAATGAAAAAATATGGCGAACATGTAGTTTTAAAAAATATTAGCATGAATATTGAAAAAGGTGATATTTATGGTTTTATTGGTAAAAATGGCGTTGGTAAAACAACTTTTATGAGAGCTATATTAGGATTAACTCCAATAAATTCAGGAGAAGTTGAATTTTTTGATGAAAAAACTATTAATCAAGTTGGATTAAATGTAGGTTCATTAATTGAAGCTCCAGGATTATATAAAAATGCAACTGCATACGAAAATTTAAAAAGATTTTCAATTTTATATGGTGCTGATGAAAGCAAAATTAAAGAATTATTGGAACTTGTAGGATTAGCTAATACAGGAAAAAGAAAAGCTAAGGATTTCTCATTAGGAATGCGTCAAAGATTAGGAATTGCTATTGCATTATTAGGAGACCCAGAATTTTTAGTACTAGATGAACCAATTAATGGATTGGACCCAGAAGGTATAAAAGAAATAAGAGATATAATTGAAAAATTAAATAAAGAGAGAAATGTAACATTTTTAATTTCTTCACATTTATTGGATGAATTATCTAAAGTTGTAACAAAGTATGGTATTATCAATAATGGAGAATTAGTTGAAGAAATTTCTGCAGAAGAATTAAAAGAAAAATGTAAGAACAAATTAACTATTGAAACTCAAACACCTGATAAGGCAAAAGAAATTGTTAAAGAGATAGTGCCTGAAGAAAATATTATTTTAAAAGAAAATAGAATTGATTTAATGTCAAATATGGAAGACGCTGCAGTAATAAATAAAAAACTTGTTGAAGGTGGAGTATTAGTTAGTGCTATTTATCCAAACTTTGATAGTTTAGAAGAATATTTTATGAAAAGGATTGGTGAATAGGTATGAATAAATTAATAAAGTTACAATTAAGAAATATATTTCATAATAGATTATTTTATAGCTGTTTAATATTAATTCTAATATTATTTCCTATAATCTCATTTTGGGGAACTATAAGTGGAATTCAACCTGAAAAAATACAAGTAATGCCACAAGTTGTAAGATTATTATCTACTGAAATAGGTGTTGTATCAACAATTTTTATTACAGTATTTACATGCTTTGATTTTGGTGAAGGAACAAGTAAAAATATCATTGCTAGAGGATATTCAAAGGGACAATTCTTTAGAGCAAAATTTATTTCCGCATTAATAGGATTATTTACAATGTACATTGTTGTATTTATCGTAGATTTTGTATTATTTATTGGAAATGGTTTAGGTTATGAAGCAAATATGCCATTAATTATTATTAGCAATATTGTTAAAATAATTGCATACACAATGATATTTGTAACTGTAAGTTTTGTATTAGAAAAAAATGCATCAGCAATTATTGCTTGTGTAATAGGACCAAGTTTAATTTCTACAGTTTTAGGATTAGTAGATTCAAAATTAAAATTTGATATAAGCAAATTTTGGATTGGAAATATTTCTTCACAATTTGCTGAAAACCCAACAACAGGAAACTTAACTACAGCAGTAATTTTATACATAGTTTATATAGTAGTATTTGCAATTATAGGATTGCATTTTGCAAATAAAAAAGAAATTAAATAAAATTTTAAGAAAAGCTTAATTGCTTTTCTTTTTTAAACTATTTACAATACCCCTGGGGGGTATTATAATACTTTTGGAGGAAATAAAATGAATAAAAAAATGGAAACCAATAAAACTACACATAGAAGTGAAGAAGCAAAGAAAAAAATTAATAAAAGACTTAAGACAATTGAAGGACAAATACGTGGAGTTGAAAAAATGGTTGAAGAAGATAAATATTGCAAAGATGTTTTAATTCAATTACTTGCTATAAATAAATCCATAAAAAGTGTAAGTAATGAAATTTTTAAAAGTCATTTATCTACATGTGTTGTAAGAGATATTAAAAATGATGATTTAGAAGTAATTGATGAAGTTATGGATTTAATAAAAAAACTTAATTAAAGGAGAAATATGAAAAATATTATTTTAAAAATAAGTGGTATGACATGTTCAGCATGCTCATCGGGCTTGGAAAAATATTTGCTAAAACAAGATGGCGTAGAAGATGCTTTAGTTAATCTTGTAATGGCAACTGCAAACATTACTTATAGTGAAGAGTTAACTATTGAAGATTTAAATAGATTCGTAAGTGAGGCAGGATTTAAATCACTTGGAGAATATAATATTGAGGAAGAAAATAAAAAGGATAATCGATTGACAAAATTAATTTGCAATGGAATATTATTGATTATAGTAATGTATATTTCAATGGGAAAAATGTTACATTTACCAGTAATACCTTTTTTAGATATGCATAACTTTCCAATAATTTATGGAACTACTTTGTTGATTTTTAGTATTTACTATATGATATTTGGTAGAGATATTATAAAAAATGGTATTAAAAATATTAAATTTAAATCACCAAATATGGATTCGTTAGTAATGTTTGGAGTTCTAGCAAGTTTAGGATATAGTGTATTCAATCTAGTACAAGTTATTTTAGGAAGATCTGAATATATTCATAGTTTATATTTTGAAAGTGTATGTATGATACTATATCTAGTAAAACTTGGAAGATATATTGATAATTTTAGCAAAGAAAAAACTAAGGATGCCATAAAAGGATTAGTAACAATAACACCTAAAACTGCACTATTAAAAACAGAAAATGGTGAAAAAGAAGTAACATTGGATGAAATTAATAAAGAAGATGTTTTGATTGTAAAACCTGGAATGAAATTTGCGGTTGATGGTGAAATAGTAAATGGACAAACTCATGTAGATGAGTCATTTATTACTGGAGAATCTGTTCCGGTAAAAAAGGAAATTGGAGAAAAAGTTGTAGCTGGTGCAATAAATGTTGACGGAGTTGTTGAATATAGGGCTTTGAAAATTGGTAGGGAATCCACAATATCACAAATTGTAAGATTAGTTGTGGAAGCAACAAATACAAAAGCACCAATAGCGAGAATTGCAGATAAGGTAAGTGGGATTTTCGTACCAATAATAATAATAATTGCAATAGTTGCATTTATTATTCAGTTAATAATAGGAAATGGAATAAATAATGCTATAATATCATTGGTTACGGTATTAGTTTGTGCGTGTCCATGCGCTTTGGGATTAGCAACTCCACTTGCAATAGTTGTAAGTGAAGGGGTAGCAGCAAAAAATGGTTTATTGATTAAAAAAAGCGACATTTTGGAAAATGCATCAAAAGTGGATACCATAGTTTTTGATAAAACCGGAACTTTAACTTATGGTAAATTAAAAATTGCAAAGGTTTTTAATTATTCTAACTATGATGATAAAGAATTATTAAAAATTGTTGGTTCATTTGAAAAATTATCAAGTCATCCGATTGCCGGTGCATTTACCGAAAATTTAAAAGAAAAGTATGATATAGATGATTTCGAAAATATTGCTGGAATAGGATTAGAAGGTAGTTTTAAAAATAAAAAATACTTAATAGGCAATAGAAAAATTTTAGATAAAAACAATATTGTGAATAATTATGAAAATGATGAATTAAAGCTTTCATCTGAGGGAAATAGTATTGTTTATGTTATTGAAGAAAAACAAATTATTGCATTGATTGGCGTAAAAGATATAGTTAAAGCAAATGCTATGAGTGTTGTAGAAAAGTTAAAAAAATTAAATAAAGAAGTTATAATGCTTACGGGAGATAATGAAAAAACTGCAAAAATAATTGCGAGAAGTATTGGAATAGAAAATGTTATTGCAAATGTTTCACCAAGTGATAAAGCGAAAGAAATTAATAAACTTAAAGAAAATGGGAACAAGGTAATGATGGTTGGTGATGGAATTAATGATGCACTAAGCTTATCAATTGCCGATATTGGAGTAAGCTTTAACTCCGGTACAGATATTGCAGGAGATTCAGCAAATGTAATATTAATGAAGAATAATTTAAATGGTATTTATAATTTACTTGATATAAGTACAAAAACTTTAAAAAATATTAAACAAAATTTATTTTGGGCATTTTTTTATAATGTGTGTATGGTACCAATTGCAGCTGGGGCTCTAAATTTTATTGGAATAAAAATGAATCCTATGATGGCAAGTTTGGCGATGACATTATCAAGCACAACAGTTATAATAAATGCTTTAAGATTAAAAAGATGGAAGGAGAATTAATATGTTTGGAACAAAAAACAAAAAGAAAGTAAATATTGAAGGTATGATGTGTGAGCATTGTGTAGCAAAAGTAAAAGGAGCTTTAGAAAGTATTGATGGAGCAAAAGTTAAGGTGAGTTTAAAAGATAAAAATGCAATTATTACATCAAAAAATGAAATCGCAGATGAAGTTATAATTGAAAAAGTAGCTTCAGTAGACAAAAAAGTTGTAAATATTGAAAATATATAGGTGTTATGATATTATTTTTTACATGCAAAGGAGAAAATCATGGAAAAGTATATAATTGTAAGAACTTATTGTAATAATGAAAAAGTTGCTAAGAAAATTATTGAAAGTTTATTAACACAAATGTTAGTTTCAGGAAGTCAATTATCAGAAGTACAATCAAAGTATTGGTGGAATAATGAATTTGAAGAATGCAAAGAATATAAGTTAGAGTTTAGATCTAAATTATCATTGTTTGAAGAAATAAAACAAGAAATATTGAAGATTCATGATTATGAAACTGCAGAAGTATCTTATTCAATTATAGATGGAGCAAATAAAGAAATATTTGATTGGATTGAAAAAAATACAAAAAATAGAAAGAGATAATATGAAAAATAATAGAGAAAAAACAGTAATAAGAACAAGTGTAATAAGTATAATTGGAAATATAATTCTTGCAGGTTTTAAGGCAGCGGTAGGGTTAATAGCTAATTCTGTAGCTATTATTTCAGATGCGATAAATAACTTGAGTGATGCTTTATCAAGTATTATAACAATTTTAGGTACAAAATTAGCAGGAAAAGCACCGGATAAAAAGCATCCATATGGATACGGAAGAATTGAATATTTAACTTCATTAGTAATTTCAGCAATTGTTTTGTATGCAGGTATTACATCATTAGTTGAATCAATTAAAAAAATAATTACACCTGAAGTTTCAGAATACAACAAAACAACTTTAATAGTTTTAATTGCCGGTATTATTGTTAAATTTGCAATGGGAATTTGTGTTAAGAAAAAAGGTAAAGATGTAAATTCGGATTCACTAGTAGCAAGTGGTTCGGATGCATTTAATGATGCAATTTTATCTATATCAGTTTTAGCGTCTGCAATAATTTATATGATTTCCCATGTAAGTTTAGAGGCATATGTTGGTGCAATATTATCAGTAATAATTCTAAAATCTGGTTTTGAATTGATTAAAGAATCAGTGGATAATATGATTGGAAATAGGGTTGAGAGCAATTTAGCTAAAGATATAAAAAAAGAAATTTTAAAAGAAGAAGCGGTTCAAGGTGTGTATGATTTGGTTTTAAATAACTATGGACCGGATAAATATTTAGGTTCTGTTCATATTGAATTACCAGATACTTTGTCAGTAGCTGAACTTGATTTAATATCAAGAAAAATTACAAAAAATATTATGAGTAAGTTTGGTGTAATTTTACATACAATTGGTGTATATTCAATAAACACAAAAGATGAAAAAATTATTAAGATAAGAAAAGATATTCATGATATTGTTTTCTCACATGATGGAGTTTTACAATTCCATGGATTTTATATTAATCAAGTAGAAAAAAATATTACATTTGATATAATTATAGACTTTGCAGTAAAGGATAGAGAAGGACTTTATAAGCATATTTACGATGAGGTTCAAGAAAAATACAAAGGATATAAATTAAATATAACTTTGGATATCGATGTAAGTGATTAAAAAATAAAAAAAATACTTTATTTAAAAAATTGTATATGTTATAATTATGAACATTGCAATTTTTTTATTTAAGGAGAAAAAGATGATATTTTTGTACATTTTATTATTAGTTGTGGGCTTTATACTTTTAACAAAGGGTGCTGACAAATTTGTTGATGCGTGTAGCAAATTAGCAAAGGCTGTGGGGATTCCAAGTTTAATAGTAGGTTTAACAATCGTGGCATTTGGTACATCTGCACCAGAATGTGCGGTAAGTGTTATTGCTTCAATTAAAGGAAACAGTGATATCGCAATTGGTAATGTAGTAGGTTCAAATATTTGTAATTTATTATTAGTATTAGGAACAGCAAGTTTCTTTGGAGATTTATATTGTAAGAAAAAAATTATTACAAGAGATTTTGTATATTCTTTATTATCTTATGTAGTAATTATAGTAATGAGCATTGGCGCATTTAACTTCCAAAATGGAACAGGCTTTATAAGTAGAAGTAATGGAATTCTATTATTATTGTTCTTATTAATATATGTGTATTCATTAGTTATTGAAGCTAAAGATAGTATTAAGAG
>Ga0326512_10002256_pt1 | contig 14289 bp, 17 predicted proteins | sample 1_2617_0518_D_FD_203652 | JGI IMG/M metagenome (GOLD analysis project Ga0326512, IMG submission 203652) | Bovine rumen microbial communities from UC Davis, California, United States - 1_2617_0518 | ecosystem: Host-associated > Mammals > Digestive system > Stomach > Rumen | place: USA... | reverse complement strand
GAGAGCGGCAGAATTACCCGCCCCTGTCGCGGCGGTCTCAGCGTCGGTTTTCGCGGCCTCTGCGCCCGTCTGGGCCGTCTCGGCGGCAGTCTTTGCCGCCGCCGCGTCCTCCGCGCTGCCCGCTGCGTCGAGGGCGTTCTGCTGGGTCTCAGCGGCGAGCTGCTGCAGACGCTCGAGCCAGTCTTCATACGGCTCGGGCGGATCGCCCGCCGCGCCGAGAGACGGGGCGATCAGCACACGGAAAATGGCGTTTTTAACCACAACGCCGCCGACGGTATAGACAAGCTGGGCCTGCCCCTGCCCGGCTTTTTCCGTGTCCGTGTCATCCGGTGTCCAGGTCGCGGTGGTGCCGTCGATGTTCAGCAATACCGGGTACGGATCCGCGTCGCCGGGCCGCAGCAAAAGCAGCTGCAGGACGCCCGCGCCGTACTCCGTCGCCCAGTCGGAAAAGTCAAATACCTGCGCCCGCGCGCCGGTCTCGCCGACGTAGCCGATGGAGAGATACTGCAGCGGGCAGGCGGCAAGGTTGATTGCTGTGATATTGTCCATGTTGCGTCCCTCCTATCAGCTTGCGAGCGCCGTGCGCTCCCAGACGTAGACGGCAAGATACGGCGGCAAATTGTTAAGCGTCTGCTCGCCGGTCAGCGCCGCCATGCCCGCGCCGTTGGTCTGCAAGCCACTCGGAATGCTGTCCGTCCAGTTCGCGCTTATCTGCCCGACGTGCGAAATGTCGGTGAACGACTCCCCTGTGCTGTCTATTGCGATGTAATTGTACGGGTTGTTCCCGTAGCCGATTTTTGCAGCGCCGTTTGAAAAATCTACCGTGCTCTCCGCCGCGCCGCCGGTTGCGCCCGCCGCGTAAGTGTCGCCCGCCGCGAGCAAGAACGCGTCTTTGACGCGCGCCCAGGTGCCGCCGAAAAGCGTGCCGGGATCCGCCGCGGACGTAGAAATGTAGATCGCCCCGACCGGGTAGATGAGGTTAAAAAGCTGCGCCGCCGGAACGTCACCTTGTACGCTGCCGACGCCCATCACGCTGTTTACAGCGCCGTCTCCGTCCGCGCCCGGAGGCCCTTGCGGGCCGACCGGCCCGACGTCCCCGCGCGGGATCTGGAAGGCGAGGTTATACGGCTGCCCGTCCGCGCCGCCGGTAACGGCGACAGAGGCTGAGGACCCCGGCGCGCCGGTCGTGGCGGTTGCCTGCATCCCCGTGTAAGCCGTCGCCGCGTCAAGCACCGCCGCGATCTGCTGACTCAGGACGTTGATATACGGCTCCGACTCGATGATTTCATCATCCGCCCACGCGCTCGGCTGTACGTTGACGCAAAAGCGCGCTGTTGACAGCTTTTCTCCGGCAGCGGTGTAAACGCTCAGTTCCGCCGCCGCGTGCCCCGCGACAGCTAAAAGCTGCTCGGCAAGGCCGATTGTCACAGTCCCGTCGGCGTTGATAACGCACGCCGGGGAATCATCCTCCAGCGTGTCGTAAAAGCCGCCCACGCCGTCAGCGCGGCAATATTTGATTGTCAGCAGCGCCCCGGCGGGCGGCGTCCAGGGCGTGGAGCCGTCCTGCAGAGCGATCTTGACAAAGCGGGTCAGCTTGTCATTCTGTGCCGCGTAGACGGTAACAAAATTGGGCTGCTGAAAATTGAGTGTTGCAAAAGCGGTTGCCTGCATTTTCCCGCCTCCTTATAGGGATTCTTTCAAATCTTCAAAGTTGCTTGCGTGCTTGATTTTCCATTCCAGCAGCAGCAGCGAGTTATTTGTTGCATCCGCCGTTCCGCTCGCGCTGCTTGCCGTATCCTTCGCCTGATTCGCCACGCTCAGAGCGGAGGCAGCCGCATCCTTTGCCTGATTCGCGTTTGTGTTCGCGGTCTGCGCGAGAGTGTTGGCCTCCGCCGCCGTGATCGCCGCGGTCTTGGCCTCCTTGAGGTCGGCCTGCACGCCCTTGGAGAGCGCCCCGCCGCCCACCGATCCGGGTGCGAGCCGCTTTGCCGAGATCGGCGCCGCCAGCAAATCGGAGACGTACTGCCGCCGCTCGCCGAGCTCGACGGACCGGTAGCGCTCGCGCAGCACGTCATAGGTCGTCTTGACCACGGTCTTTTTGACGCGCACGCCGAGCCGGTCGTAGCGCACCGTGACCTCGTCAAAGAGATTAAGCTGCTCGATCGTGTGCAGCCCGCGTGAGCCGGGCGGCACGAAGCTCACCTGGTAGCTGTCGCGCGGCAGGTAGGGCTTGTGCCGGTCGAGCCAGGCCGCGCCGTGGGCGTTGAGCTGCTCGACGGTCGGCTGGGACGAAAACTCCGCGGAGAGGTCAACCGGCTGGATCGCCGTGAGGCCGGTCGAGGCCGGGACGCTCTGCACGTCGCCCTGGACCGTCGTCTCGCCGTCGGTCCAATAGGGGAGGATCCCCGCATACACCTCGCCGCTGTCCTCGTCGGCGCGGAGCTCGGTCATGTTGACGCCGTAGGCGATCTCAAAGCCGCGATCCGCGCCGCGCTGCGCGAGCAGCTGCACCGTGCGCCGGTCGAAGCGGAGATCCCCGCCGTAGACGCGCAGCAGCGTGTTGTCCTTGTCCACCGGTCCGAGCAGCGCCCGCGCCGACGTGGGAACCGTGGTCGTCAGCGCGCCGGTGGCGGTCAAATTGGTGGAAAAGGTAAAAGCGTTCTGCGTCAGCGCGCGGGCGTTGATCTGCGCGATGGCCTCAGCCGCCGAATTTGCCGCCAGAGGGCCGATCACGACCCCGGTGAGGTCGTAGCTCAGGTGACGGGCGAAAACGGTCACAGCGCCCCGCAGGGGCTTTGTAACGCGTGAGATGCGGAACGGCTGCGGCCGGTCCGTCGGATTGGGCCGCGCGAGGATCTGGAAGCGCCGCGCGAGGTCCTTGTAGTGACGCGCCGTCACCGGCAGCTGCAATGCGAGCGTGTAGGCCTCGTTGGCCTCCTCCACGACCTCGCAGCTTGTCGCCTCGGCCAGCTCGCCGAGGCCGTGCGAGGTGTAAAGCTCCTCGCTCGCATCGTACAAAATCGGGATCATAGCCAGTACCACCTCGGGATGATCGTCACGCCGGTGATGCCGCCGGTCCACGAAATCGCCGTGTTCCCCGCGCCGAGCACCGGCCAGCCGCCGGAGACGGTTGAGTTGAAATTCGACTCGCTCGCGAGCTTGTAGCACTCATGCTCGCGGCAGTCGATAAAGAGATCGTCGCAGTCCGTGAGCGTCAGCACCGTCTCGCCGACGGTGAGCGTCCCCGCGCCGCTGCCGTGCACGGTGATGAGCGGCAGCGCCTCGAAGCCGGTCGGGCTGACAAGCGCGGCGCCGTTTTGCAGCGTGAGCGGCCGCGCGCCGCTCTTGGTGTACCGCTGCGGGCAGCAGTCAAACTCGATCCGCGCCCGCCCGAACTGGTTGAGCGTGTTTTCCAGATCCACCGGGCCGAGATACGCCGCGAGACGGAAGGTGTCGCGGTCGTACTCGTCCTCCAGCTCCTGATAGCCCGGTACCAGCAGCCACCGCGCCGCCTGCGCGGCGATCAGCGGCAGGCCCGGCCCCTCGGCGCTGACGTAGATGTCATACGCCTGCCTGACGTTGTCCCACGCGCCCTCGAAGGCGAGCACGTCGCCCGACCGGCCCGGCACCGTGAAGCGCTCGACGCGCTGCGCCGGGATCGGGCGCGGCGGGTATTTTTCGATAAATACGCCGACCGCCGTCGAGCGCACGCCGTGAAAAGAGATCATGCAAACACCGCCTCTCTGTCAAGCACGTCCTGGTTGAGCCGGTAGCTAAATTCCTCGTAGAGCTCCGACGCGCTCTGTCCGTCCGCGCCGTAGATCACGACGTTGACGCCGCCGTAGTTGACGCCACCGCCCCCAGCCTGCAGCCCGGGACGGAGCACGTCCTGCAGATCAAACGCGAGGCCTGCCATCGCGTCTCGCACGAGGTAGCTGTTGTCGTTGATCTGCCGCGCCCAGCCCGCCATCATGTCGGGCATCCAGTCCGCGTCGTCCGCCATCGGCCCGATATCCGGCTCGGAGTGATGGAAATAGGCCGAGACCAGCCCGGCTGCGACGCGCAGCGCCGGTGCGAGCCATTTGTCCGCGCCGATCGTAATGCCGTCGGCGTAGCTGGCCATAGCGTCCTCGCCGAAGCCTTCCAGCTCCGCTGCCTGTGCCTGGAGCGCCGCAAGGTTTTCCTGCGCGGTGAGAATTGCGGTGTCGATCCGCGCCAGCTCGTTGCTGGCCATTGTCAGGTCGCCGCCGTACAGCGCGAGGTTGTCAAAATCCGCCTGCGCCCGCGCGCGTTCCGCCTCGAGATCCCGGAGCAGCTGCTCATATTCGGCGATGCTGCCCTCGTCGAGCGTGCCCATCGCCTTGGCCTCGTTGACCTGGTCGCTGCCGAGTTTCCAGCCGATCCCGATCCCACCGACGACCGCCGCGAGGGGAGAGGCCGCGAGCACCGTGCTCCAAAACGCGGGAGCCGCAGCCGCGCCGACCGTCTCGCCGACTGCCGGACCCGCCGCCTGCGCCGCCGGAGCTGCCGCCGCTGCCGCGCCGGTCGCCGCTTTTGCGCCGCCGAAAAGCCCGGAGACAGTGTCCCACGCGCCTTTTGCCGCGCCGACACCCTTGCCGAGCAGCATTGCGCCGCCGATCGTCGACACGAGCTTGATGATCTCGTCCGCGTGCTCGAGGATCCAGGTGCCGCCGGTGACGATGCCCTCGCCGAGCTTCAAAGCGCCGTCGGCCAGCTTGTCAAAATCGACGGTATCGGCAAACTCGATCAGCTTGTCGACGCCGGTCTCCACGAGATTTCCGAGCGCGTTCCCGATCCGATCCCAGTCGACCCGGTCGGCAAACTCAAGCAGCTTTTCGACCGCGCGCGTCACGCCCGGAGCCATCGCCGCGCCGAGCTTGTTGGAGATCGTCGTGCGCAGATTCGTGAGCCGCTGGAAGCTGTCGTCGAGCTCGCCGAGCTTTGAGAGCGTCTCCTCATCGAGTACATAGCCCATGTCCCGGGCCTCTTCGGCAAAGCCCTCGATGCCCTTCCGGCCCTGGGCGATCAGCGGATTGAGCTGCTGCGCGGATTTGCCGAAGATCTCCATCGCGAGAGCGTCGCGCTCGCTGCCGTCCTCCATCTGGCCCAGCGCGTCGATGACCTCAAAAAAGACCTCCGTCGAGTCGCGCAAGGACCCGTCCGCGTTGGTCGTTTTGATCCCGAGCCGAGAAAAAGCCTCGCCCGCGGCCTCGTTCCCGCTGCGCGCGGCGCTCATCTGCCGCGTCAGCTTGGTCATGCTGCCGGTCATCGTGTCGAGCGACACGTCGACCAGCTCCGCCATGTAGGCAAATTCCTGCAGCTGATCGGTGCTCAGCCCGGTCGTCTGAGACATTGTGAGGTAGGTGTCGGCGTACTCCGCCGCGCCGGTCACGGTGCCCCAGAGCGCCTGCGCCGCCTCACGTCCCAGCTCGGCGAGCTTTTTGAGCCCCGCCATGATGGCGTCGGAGATGACGTTGGCTTTGATGAGAGCGCCCATGGAGACGGCATTGCCGCCCGCTTCGTCCTCGGCCGCGGCGAATTCCTGGACGTCCCCGGTCGCGCCCTGCTGCGTCGTGCGCATCTGATTGAGCACGGTCTTGGCGTTGGCCAGCATCGCCCGGTATTCGTTCGCCTGTGTCGAGCCTTCGCCGTAGGCGGCCGTGGCCCGGCCGAGCTGCTCAGAGAGCAGCCTGACGCGCGTCTCCTGGTTCTGGACCTGCTTTGCGTAGTTTTCCGCCTGTTCCGTGGCGTTCTTCTGCGCGTTGCTTTCGTCGGTGACGGAGGTCGCGAGTTGGGTCATCTCCGCTTTCAGCGCCTTGGCCTCAGAATTGATTCGCGCCATCTGCTGACGATATTCAGCCTCGCCGTCAACGCCGATTTTCGGCCCGATCTGAGTCGCCACTTACATCACCTCCAGGGTTTCGTCAAAGCTCAATTTCCGCCGGGTCTCGCCCGGCTCCGCGCCGTTATAGATCGCGAGGCAGGAGATCAGATCCAGCATTTCGCCGTACCGTGTCGTCAAAATCTCCTGCCTCCCCATGTGCATCATTCGGCCGTAGAACAAAAACCACGACCGCGTCAGGGGACAGCGTCGGCGCGAGCGCCGTCCCCGTTTTTTTTTGACTCATCGACCGCGACGGTCACGCCGAGGCCCTCAAAAAAAGCCTCGACCGCCGCCGAAAAGACGGCCCCGAACAAAGCAGGGGAGAGGGACTGCAGCAGCTCCGCCGTGAGCACCGGCGCGTCCTCGCCGCGCTCAAACTTTGCCGCCTCCGCCCAGCCGCGGTTGAGGCTGAGGATCAGCTCCGTCCGCTGCTGCACGGTCTCGCTGTGCGAGCCGCCGCCGGTGATGATCGACCGGACGTTTTTCAGCTCCCCGCCGGGGCAGCGCTCCGCGATCTCGCAGCCCGCCCCAACGGTCAGCTTAAAGCCGTACTCCTTGCCGTAGATCTCCATCAGGTCGACACCGCCCCGTTGCCGGGCACCGCTGTCGCAACCGTGAGGCCGAGCGCGACGCGCACGGTGTTGTAGGCCTCGAGCTCGGTCTCCAGCGGATCGCTGACGCGCTGCCAGCGGTGCTTCGCCGTGTCGTCACGCAGCAGCGTGGCCTCGAGCTCCTGGGTCTGCCAGTCGATGTCATCCTCCTCGGTGGCCGCGCCGGGCGCAAACTGCGCGAATCTGGCTTTCGGGTACACGACCGCCTGGAAAAACTCCACGCCCGCCGACTGGCGGCGCACGACAAAGCCGATCCCGACATAGGGGATCGCCTGGTCGTCATCGTTGTCGTGCATCGTGACGGTCGCGGTGCCGACGGTGAGGCTCTCCGAGGTCGTCACGCCGAGGATCAGGTTCTCGGCCGCGCGCAGCAGGCCGTCGACCGTCAGGGTCGCGGTGCCGCGCCGAAAGCGCTGCTGCGCCTCCTCGGCGGCCGCGTTGTTGGCATAAAATACGTTGTTGTCGCCGCTCGTCTCGATGGACGGGTCGACGGAAACGCCGCGGGCGAGATCCATGCCGCTGGAATAGGTCACGGTTCCGCCATTATTGGTATAGAGCGCCACGACCGGGTAGCTGTATCCGGTCGTCACCGCGCCATGCGCAAGGGCTCCAAGTGCCATTTGTTTAGCTCCTTTCACTCGCGGGCGGCCAAATGGTCACCCGCCGTTTTCTTGCATCTTTTTTTCGATGTACGCATCCGCCTCGGCGGCCATCGCTGCAATCGCTTCCTCCCGCGCGGCCTTCACCGCGCGCTCGACAAAGCGGTTACGTTTGAGATAGCTTGTCCCTTTTTCAAGTGACCGCGCAACCTCCGCGTTCGGCTGGCCGTTGGGGAAATGCTGGGTTTTTACGCCGTTATAGCCGGTAAAGCCGACCGAGGTCTGCACCATGCCGCCCCGGTCTTTTTTAATCCCGGAAATGCCGAGGCTCTCCACAAGCCCGGCCTTCTGACTGACACTCAGCGCGTCGTTGACCGTGCCGCTGCGGAAATTCCCCAGCGCCTCGGCGTCGGAGATCGTCGGCAGCGCCTCGGTCTCCGCGCGGATTTTCTCCGCCAAAACCGCCGCGCCGGGATAAACCACCGCCTTACACATCTTGGTGGAGTCCCTTTGCAGCGCGGAAATTTTCGCCGTGTACTGGTCAAACCCGACCAGCTCGATCTTAGCCATACACGCTCACCACCCACAGCCAATGGATCAGCCCGGTTTCGTTTTCGTACTGCACCGAGTCCAGCCGCCACGGCCAGCCGAGCGTGTTTAGCTGCGCCTCCACCGCGTCGCGCGGCGCGCGCGTGTCATCCCGTGTAAACAGGTCTATGGCGACGCGCGTCCCGCGCTCGGCGTGGCGGCCGTTGGCGACAAAATCCTCGCCGCTCTCCTCGGCCCAGACGCCGTAGCTGCCCTCCGGGGCCTTGCTCCAGCCGTGGTGCGCAAACACATAGCCCGTCGCCGCAAGCGCGGCCTCCAGCCTCTCACGCATCCGCCGTCACCTCCCCGATTGTCAGCTCCACCGCGTGATCCGTGACATATGTTCGGATCACGCGCCAGCGCTTTTCGCGGAACCGCACGATTTTTTCCCCGTGATAGTCCGCATACTCCGACAGCCTCAGCACAAAACTTGGCTCGATGCCGTTTTGCAGCGCGTGCCAGTATTCCGACCGCGACACGCTCAGAACCTGGCAGAAAACCGGAATTTCCGGTTCCTGCGGCTTGTCAAAAACGCCGTGCGCCTGCGGATTTTCCGCGATCAGATAACAGATGTCGTCGCAGATCATGACCGCGCCCTCTGGCTGAAAAGCCGGTTATTGAGCGCGTAGCGCAGCATTCGCGGCATATCCTCACCGCTTGACCGGCAGCGCCAGAGATAGGCGGCATACATCACGATTAGGTTAAAATCGCTTTCGCTTTCCGTCAGCGTGACGCCCTCCTCCTCGATCCGCTGCTTTGCCGTGCAAATGCAGCTTTTCAGCCGCGCATCATACACGTCGGTGGTGATTCCGAGATCGGTCTTGACCGCGATCAACAAAGCATATTCGTTCATGTTTCGACCGCCCTCCCGCTCCGCGCTCATGCGTTTTCAATTGCGCTGATAATTTCAGCTTTCGTCATCCGGCTGCTGACGCCCGCCGCGCCGGTCTCCCCGGCGTATGCCAAAAGTTGCGCTTTTGTCATACCCGAAAGATCGGGCGCAGCGGGCGCGCTGAGTTCAGCCGCCGGGCTTATTCCCCCGTGGCGAAGGTGACGGCAGTCGCCGTGGGAGCCGCGCCGATACCGACAGCCACGAAAGCCTCGGCGATAGCGGGCGCGCCGTCATAGCGGGCGACACCCTTCATCACGGTCTGATCCTGCAGGAAGCGCACGTGCTCCGAAGTGCCGAAGCGCGGGCCGCGCCGCTCGGCGAGAACGTACAGCTCGAAATAGCCGCCGATGATGACGTTGTCCGGGATGAAGTTCAGAACCTCGATGACGCCGCCGATGACGGGCATGGTGCCGTTGACGCCGGACACGATAGCGCCGCCGGCGTCAATGCTCATGGCCTCGGCGACAACCTTGGTGTAAGTGGTCTCATTCATGACCCACACCTTCTCGCCGCGCGCATAGCGGCCCTTCGCCGCGCCGGAGTCAAGCGCCAAAGCCTTGAAGAAGTCGACGCCGGTCACACTGTTGGCGATGGTCAGCACGTTGCTGGTGTGCAGATCCACCCACGGGCGTGCGGTCGCGGGATAGCCGGTCGGAGCTTCGGTCTGCACCAGACGGGAGACGATGCCCTGCGGCATGTTCTGCGTGGTGTTGGTGTTACGACCATAAAGAATAGCCTTGTCGAGCGCGAGGCCGATAGCCTGCGCCAGAGCCTCCAGCAGCTCGGCGATCAGGTCGAGGTCACTGTCCTCGATGTTGGCGTTGCAGACGGCATAATAGCCCGCCACCATGTAGCAGTTGAACTCGAGGTCGTTGAAGCCGAGCGTCAGCTCATTGAGGTTGGCGCAGCACTCCGTCCAGATGGCCTCGGGCACGACGCCCATGATGAGATACCGGCCATCGCCGCGCACGGTGCGCACGGTCACATGGCGGTACAGCTTGGAATAGTTGACAAGGTTCTCACGCAGCAGACCGAGCATGACCTCGGGGATGGTCAGGCCGACGTTGGTGATAGCGCGCTTCTCCTTGATGCTGGTGCGGATCTCCTGCAGATAGGCGCGCACGTCCTCACGCGCGGCGAAAGCGTCGCGCTCCTGCACGCTCATCTTGCCAAAAAAGCGATCACGGGTGATAGTGTTCATGATTCTTTCTTCCTTTCTTTCCGCCGGGGCTTCCGGCTCAATGTTGATAGGGTCGGTGTTCTGCGCGGCCTCTTCCTCGGCCAGCGCCTTTTCCAGATCGCCGATTTCCCTGTCGAGCTGGGCCTTGCCCTCCTCGTGCTCGGTCTTTTCGGCGTCAAAAGCAGAGACGAGCTCGTCCAGCGCATTGCGCTCTTCAATGCTCGTCTCCTCCGTTACCTCCTCGATGCCCTTGGCAAGCTCGGCCTCTCTCGCCGAGAATTCCGCGTCCTTCGCGTCAAGGGCCGCGCGCTGCTTGCGCTTCTCATCGAGGCGCTTTTTAATCAGCAGGGCTTTCAGTGCCATGTTTCAGCACTCCTTTCAGTTTGGATTTCCACGCCGCAAGCTCCCGGCTTCGCAGCGTGTTTCTTTCCGCGCTCCGCGCGGCAATGTTCGTTTCCTGATAGGCCGGAAACGTACAAGCGCTCACTTCAAACAGGTTGACATCCGTGATTGTCCAATGCACCGAGCCGTCGTCTCGGAAATCGGTTTCCTCCGCGACGATCTCAAAGCCAAAAGAGCACTGGTCAACGTCGCCACGCCTCACACGCTCATACAGGTTCATTGCGTCAGCATCTTTCGGATTGATGTTGATTTTTCCCCATAGCCCGTGTTCGTCCTCGCGCAGCTCCAGCGTGTGCGCTCTTGTGCGCCCGAGGACGAGAGTCGTGTCATGGTTGGTCAGCGCGCGGATATCTCCCGCAAGTGTGCGAGAAAAAGCGCCCGGAGCAACCGATTCGGTCATTCCTGGCGCGATTTCGTAAATTGAGTTAAAAACGGCGAAATAGCCCTCGATTGTGGGCCCTTCTTCGTCTCTCGCCGTGAAAGTCGTAGCCATTGGCCTGACTTCCCGGAAAAGTCTTTCATTCGGCATGGTTCACCCTCCTATCGTATCTGCCGGTTCTGTACGCGGTCACTTTCCGCCGTCCGTCTCAGCGGGCACAGCTTCGCCGCGTCGTTCTGCACCCACCAGCCCTTGCAGCGCTTAAAATACACATTTCCGCAAAAACCGTTGTTTTTGCGGCATATGATTCGCATTTTTTCGCCGTAGGCGGCAAACGGGCATTCAAGCGGTATGTTCATCCATTCACCAGCTTTCCCTGCTCGCCGCTCATGTCGTATGGGATGTAGTTCTCGAGCACCTTGTATTCCGTCAGCCCGGCGGGTGCCATGTGCATCCTGTCGCGCCATTCGTCGCCGTTGACGAAGCCGCGATCCGCGCCGGCCAGAAGCACCGAGCTCATCGCTTGCGGGTCATAGTCCAGCAAGCTCCAATAGTTCAGAAAAACGTACCAGTTCGGCGACACGATCAGACAGCGCGTCATTTCCTGCTGAATGTTCAGCACGATCGAGCGAACCTTTGTCTGAATGAACGAATTCCACTCATCCCGCTTGAATTCGCCCACGCCCAGCAGATAAGGCGGAACGCCAACAACCGATGCAACCGTCCGCTTGTCCAGCTCAACCGTGTCCTTGATTGCGAGATCCGCAAGCGACAGCGGCCTAACCTGCTCCACCTGGAACTGCTCCGCCGGGATCAGCCACGGTTGGCCGGTCTTTGCCGGTTTGACGTAGCTTTCAAGCAGCTTTTCCCGCCCTTCCGGGCTTGCAAATTCTTCCGTGAGCGCGTCAACCTTGACAATGATCGACGGCTTCCATTCGGACGCCATAAAAGCGTTTTCGGTCTTTTGCGCCTGTTTGAGATTGTTGGCGATATCTCGCAGCGTGACCGTCACGCCCTGCCCCTTCCACAAATAGCGCGGATCGGGATTATAGACAAAGTGCATCAGATTCGCCGGATCTCTCGCCCTTCCATCAATCAGCACCTGATAATCCCGGTAAGAGCCGCCGACCGGCACAAAGCTCACGCGGCTTGCCGAAATCGGCTCCATGCTCTTTAACAGGCCCTCGTATGTGTGCGGCACACAGACGGCGTTCCCGTTGCCATAAAGCAGCATGTTCATCACGTTCGCCGTCATCCAGTGGCTGCGCGTCATGTTGCCGTTCGGCGTGATGTCCAGCATCCGTGACAGTTCGTTGCGGATGCGCACATCGCCCTTGTCCGTGTTGCTCATCAGATAGATCGTCATGCTGCCGACAAGCTCAGCGATCCGCAAGCACGCCGTTTGAATTTCGGGATTGTCCGCCAGCCGCGTATAGCCCGGGCAACTGATATCGTCATCTTTAAGCCAAAGCCCAATACCGCCCTGCGCCGTGCTTGTCTGCTGCGCGTCGCGTCTTTTTTTCTTGCTCATTAAGCCTCACCCCACCATTTTTTGGCCTGCTGCCTTTTCGCCGAGCCTTCCAGCATTCGGATGCACGCAAACACCGACGCGTCGAAAAGGTCTATTCTGTGCTCCGGCTGCACTTTTTCATACTGGATAAGATCGTCTGTTTTTTCTATCGCCCGCACGTTCGCCACGCAATACTCGTAGGCGTCGGAATGCAAATAATAGAGCTTCCCGTCCTTTGCCGCCTTCTCGATGTGCCGGAAGCCCTTGCTTTTGAGGATGTATAGCTGCGGCTGGTGAACCACCGTAAAGCCGGACGCTTTCATCAGCGGAATATATTCCTCACCAGCAAATTTTTCATCGTGCCCGACCTGTTTGATACGGAAGCCCAGCTTCCGCATCTGAACGAACCAGTTGACAATATCCGCATAGTTGACCGTCGGCGAATTGCAGAGCGTCAGCCATCCGTCGTCTCTCCAACCGTAGAGCGGGATGCTGTCCTCCTCCGCTTTTCGCGCTGCCTCAACAATCGGGAAAAAAGCGTGTGTTACGATGATGTCCACGCCCTTATAGCTTCCAAAAAGCGCAGCCGCCGTCAAGTCATGCACCCGCGACAAATCCGCGCCGCCATACCAGTCAATCGGCAGTTTTGCGCATTCTTCCAGCGTCCACGAGTATTGCGCATCCGAGCGCTTGAATGTGTCGAGATCAAAATAAGCGCGCATCGCTGTCGTATAGATGTTCAGCTCACGGCTCAAAAAGTCTTTCCGCTGTTGCGGGTCGTTCTGCGCCTGCAGCGCCGCGTTCAGCAGATCCGCCGGGCGCTTGGTCACGCCATACGACGGATTCGCCTTTTGATGCTGCACCGGGTCAGTGTAGTCCACATTCCCCTTGTCGTCTTGATCCGCTCGGGCGACAAAAGAGAAAAGCGCGTCATCCTGCACAAGCCCCTTTGCCACCTTCACCGCGTACTCCTGCCGCCCGTAGCCGAAGGAGTTGACATTATCGCCCGCTGTTGTAATTCCGATCATCAGCTTGTTTGTATAGGCGCTTTGTGCCTCCTTGAATCGGTTATACTGCGCGGGCTTTTTGTAGCTCGCCACCTCATCGGCGATGGCGAAATTGCAGTTAAAAGAGTCCTGCGAATCCGGGTTCGACGGCATCGCTATAATTTCCATCGATCCGTCCGGCGTTCCGTTTTCCTTGCGGAACGTGTATTTGATGCTGTGATCGAAAGAGTTATCCTTGATTTCGAATTTATCTTCCAGCTTGTGATACTTAATCGAAAACGTCAGGAAGTGGAACGCCTGCAGCGTCTGTTTCAGCGCCGAGGCCACAATGTAACACACCGACCCCGAATGCCTTTGCAGGATTGACACCGCCCACGCAAGCCCGGCGATCATTGAGGTTTTCCCGTTTTTTCTGGCAACCTCAATAAACGCCTCTTTATACCGCCGTTCGTTCGTTCCTCGGTAGTAGAAACCGAGGAGATTGAAAATGACGAACACCTGCCACGGCTGGAGGATGAATGGCTTTCCCAAAAGCGCGTTTCCTTCCAGATCCTCTCCCTGCGCGTGAACAAGTGTCGTTTGCATGATATTGATTGCCAGATCCGGGTCATGCGTGCGCAGCTCTAAATCGTCGCGCTCCAAATCACGTTTGAACCGCTCGCAAGCCGCGATGATTTCAGCGCCCGCTATGATTTTCCCAGAAATAACATCGTCCGCATACTGGATGGCGATGCTTTTAAAATGCTGAATCACAGATTCAGCTCCGACAGCAGCTTCTCAAAGCTGCCCTCATTCTTTTCTTGCACCACATCGGCATTCAGCTTTTTGTACCCGTTTGGCGTCAAGCCGAGATCCCGCCAGTATGCAAGCGCGTCTCGGTTTAGATCGTTTATCATTTTAAGCATCGGATTCTGTACCACGTTCTTTTCCCCCGTCTTGGTCGTGTGCAAAACCACAACCTTGCTCCCGCTCTTTCTATAAACCTCTTCCGTTTCGTCTCTCCGGGCCATAATCCCGGCCAGCGTGTCAATAGCGGAGTCAAAAAATTTCCGGTATGTCCCCGCCTGTTTGCAGGCGGATACGATTTTCTTCTTCCATTCGTCCTTAGACATCCGCCACATCTCCCCCCAATTGCGACAACATTGGCGCGGAGTTTTAACACATCCGCGCCAAAAATAACCCTTTTCCCAAAATTTTCCCCGTGTATATAAAAAGT
>Ga0326512_10002255_pt1 | contig 14292 bp, 34 predicted proteins | sample 1_2617_0518_D_FD_203652 | JGI IMG/M metagenome (GOLD analysis project Ga0326512, IMG submission 203652) | Bovine rumen microbial communities from UC Davis, California, United States - 1_2617_0518 | ecosystem: Host-associated > Mammals > Digestive system > Stomach > Rumen | place: USA... | reverse complement strand
CATGGTCTAAAAGAACATGGATTGGACCTTATAGTTCAAATGCAGAAGCAAATAAAATAATCGAATCCTACATTATGGAATCACTAAAGGGAAGCCTTGAACATAAATCTATGGATTCGGTACATTCAGTGATAATAGAAAATGAAAATTTCTTTACACGCTAGATTATTATATAAATTCCTAAAACAACAAGGAGCATTTCAATATTATATAACCAATGCTTGTAAGCGTCATAAATGCGATATTACGCAAAAAAATATAGAAACTATATTGCGAACATTTAATGGTATTGATGATGCATTTATATGGAATGACACTAAAGAAGGGCACAACTTTTGGAGTAATCTAAATGAAAAATGGCATGACTATGAAGTGGTAGAAACTCGTAGAAATAAGACAGAATTATAATTATGACTGATTTATTACAAGTTAAACATTTCTATAAGTTTTTGAAAAAAAATAGATGTTTAATACAATTCATAGAAAATACTGTTAATGAACATCCTGAGATAAAGGGTAAACCAATTCTAACCATATTAGAAAGATATCCTAGCGTTGGAATTGGATTTATATGGTTGCATACTAGAGAGGGTGCAACCTTTTGGAATGAAATTGATAAGAAATGGATTAAATATTGGCACGAGATAAATTGTTAAAAATAGATAATTTTTTTGGTTAATCCAAATTTTTTTCATATATTTGCACAAGAATAAATAGGAATATCAATAATGAAAATAGGTTTATTACTTGGTTCTTTTAACCCCATTACAATTGCTCACGTAGCAATGGCATCAAACGTTATTGCTAGTGGACTATGTGATAAGGTTCTATTCGTGGTTGCAAAACATAACCCTTGGAAGAAAGAAGCTCCAGCTCCATTTGATTTAAGGTGTCAAATGATTGAGGAAGCCATCAGACCATTAGGGGGAACTTGTGAGGTGTGTAGGTTTGAAGAGAAGCATGAAGCTCCAGTTTATTCATATATTCCTATAAATGAGGCTATTGAAGCATATCCAAATGACGAGATAATCCTCATTGCTGGTACTGACACCATTGAGCGTATTCCTCGTTGGAAGAACTTTGAAACCCATATCAAGGACAAGATTACCTATATCGAGGTTTTAAGAGGGTTTGATAGCATGATAGCTAATGAGCCAATACCATGCAAGGTAGGCTGTGTGGCTGTTTGTACTGCCATGCAAGTAACGACACTAGAGATACAGAAGATGGACGTTTCATCAACTATGGTTAGAAATATGGTGTCAAAGGGCATGAATCCATACCCCTATGTAACTGAAGGGGTTGCTAAAATAATTTCAGATAATAAGTTGTATATATAAAAATGGAAGAAAAGAAAGAATTTAATAGAGGTGACTTTCTCAAAAGAGATAACAGAAGAGGAAGTTTCATGATATATGAGGGTAATAACATATCAGATACTTGTGTTAAGAAAATGACATTGGTATGTGCATATGACCCTGAAAAGTATATGCAAACAGCAATGGGTTATGACCATGTTCCATATCTTGATGTGGCAACAAAAGACCATAAATGCGGTGATACAATTGATACCGAAAAGGAAGATTTTTGGATTAAGTTATGTACACCATCTGAGAAAGAAGAAGCTATTAATGTTCTCAAAGAATATGGATATGTTTGGGATGAGGAAAATCTTGCAATGGTTGATATCCTAACTGGGGAAATCGTCAAGAGAATCATTATTCCAGATAATAAGTATTATGGAGAGATTATTAAACCAATAACAGAAACTTCAAAAAATATATTGAAACAGTTCTGTCTTAGTAAAAGTAAACCCGTTTATACCTCAAACTATAGAGAGGATTGGGATTGTTATGGTGATTAATAAGAATGACCTATGGAGAAATACCTTAGATGGCGTTTTATGTGTGACCCATACGTTAGAAACAAGTATGGGCGATATTGCGAAGAGTGGCTTAAAGGTGTCACTGAGGAACAGCTTGCATATTTCAGAGAAGAAAGAGAACGCTTAGTTAAAATGGGAATATATAAAGAATAAATAACAATGATTAGCGCAAAAGATTTAAGAAGATGTATTGATAATTTAGCAGAACTTAACGCTGGTGCCGATACCTCATCCAAACGTCTTATTCTAGAAATTGGATATATTCTAAAACAAGAACTAGAAATGGTCGAATCTTGGAATAGTCAATTTAAAGATAATAAGAATCGTGGTTATGAAGATATCGATGTTAAAAAACTGCTTGAGGATAACACACAACTCTTCAATGAAAATAAACAATTACAAGACCTCAATATGAAACTTAAAGAGGTAATTGATACACGAATACCAAATGTAGAAAAAGGTATCAGTGAAGTCAATAGAAAGTTTAATTTAATGTCTGAAACTATTAATAAATTGTAAAAACTCGTAATTTATCAAGAAAAAATTTGGTATTTACGAGTTTTTTTCATATATTTGCATTATGGCAAAAGAAAGTGTTTTAAGAGAAGCCATCGCTAAACTGAAATATAATAGCGGTGTCCTAAAGGAGAAAAGAACTAAGTGTTCATCTACCAAAGAAGTGGCTGAGATTGATAAACAACTCGCTCAGAATGATAGTATGATACTCGATTACGAATACAGAATCAAACATAATTTAGGGTAATATGTACGAACCATTTGTGAAGTGTGTTGAAGAAACTAATCGTGAAAAGATTATGAAAGGCGAAAATACAAAAAGCTTGGGAAAAATAGTGTGGAACTATACAGTACGACCAATTAAGTGGTGGTTTAATTCTGATTTGGGTGCTATTATCACTGTACTCTTGGTAGCTGCCCTAATCGTGGTTGGAATGGTAAAACTCGTCCAATACATAGACGAGAAAGATTATCCCTACGGAGAGTATGAAATGACATACCGTGTGTATTACTCTGAAAACAATGTGAAGGAGTATACGATTACCCATAACAGACCAATCTATATGAGGTCAAACAAGGGTAGTAACGAGATACATAAGCACGATTGGGGTGATGTCATTGAGACAAGTGCTCCAATTGAAATCGTAAGATACGTAAATAAAGCGAAATAGATATGAAGAAGCTATTAACAATGTTGGCATTCTCTGCAATGCTAGTTGCATGCGAAGAAACAAATGCGGATGGCTCTATCAAGCTAGATGAAGGTGTTAATAACCCATCCACTAGAGTCATTGACTCATGTGAATATATCGTTTGGGGTCATGGTTTGACTCACAAGGGTAACTGTAAGTTCTGTGCAGAACGCAGACGCAATGAACTTAAGAAAATAATCGAAGAAAACTAAATAATAATATGACTAGAGAGGAAAACATCGCAGTATATAACAATACAATGTCTGCTGTTAAGAAGGGAGGCTATATATCACCAAACGATAAGGTGATTCAATTTCCAAATCCAAAAGCAATGATTGATGGTACTAAGTTCTATGGCAAGAAAGTTGTCAATGACTATGATTCTATCCCAAGATATGATACTGAAGTTAAGGTCATTAACCAAGATTGTATCTATGCTGCAAAAGACCTTATCGATAAGGGATTTAACCCATGTGTGTTGAACATGGCATCATTCTCAACTCCAGGTGGTGGGGTCATTAAAGGTTCATCAGCACAAGAAGAGAATATCTTCAGACGTACAAATATCTTCCAATCACTCTATCAGTTCCACTCAATCGGTGAGAACTATGGAATTGAACAAAAGGAAGAACGTTATCCACTTGATTATAACTTTGGTGGAATTTATACACCTCATGTAGTTGTGTTCAAAGGTGGCTCAGATACACGTTATACGCCTCTAGAAGAGCCTTTTGAGATTGCTGTGGTGTCAGTGTCAGCGGTGAAGAATCCAACGCTTAAAAACGGAAAATTAGAGCCTTGGGTAATTGATACTACTAAGTCAAAGATTAGACAGATTCTTGATATTGCCCTTGAGAATGGACATGATTCGCTTGTACTCAGTGCATTCGGTTGTGGCGCATATAAAACACCACCTACCGAAATGGCAAAATTGTTCAAGGAAGTTATCGAAAGCAAGAACTATAAGGGGGCATTCAAGGTGATACATTTTGCAATCATCAATGTTCCATCAACAAATGGTAGCCATAATCCAGAGGGGAACTTCCAACCTTTTAAGAATGTATTGGGATGAAAATAATTATTCCTAATAAACCTTTTTCTCATGATGATAAGGTCACAATAAGGTTATTCAGACAGTTTGCAAGAGCTAATGATATTAAAATGGATGTGCTATATGAGAATATTGGAACATTCGTTAAATTATATTCAGATTGTGCGTCAATTGGAGATTTATATCTATTTTGTGGCAAGCGTAGAGGTGCAACTTTGACATTAAAGGATTTGGTTCTTTCCCAATTGTGGCGGTTTCATGTCTATGCGAATCTAAAATATTACAATACTGATATGAAATACAAACTAAAATCCAATCTGACATATGCGATTAAAACAAACGGACATCGTGATGACAAAAGGCTAAAGAAACTATTTACAAAGCATTTTAGAATGCATTTCGATAAATAAATGAATAATAACAAATGGAAGAAAGAAAACCCTACCTACTCTAAAGATTGGTATCAAGCCAATAAAGAGAAGATTAGGGAATCAGCCAAGAAGAAATACCAAGAAAAGGTTATAGCGAAAATGGAACAAGCTTCTGCTCTTCTAAGTGATGAAGAGTGGAAGCCTATTCCTAATTTCGAGAACTATAGGGTAAATAATAAGGGAGTGGTTCTTAATAAATTTGGTAAAGAACTGAAACCTGGAAAAATACCTTCAACTGGTTATCTTCACGTCTCTCTTTCCAATAAAGAAGTAAAAGGAAAACATTTCTATATTCATCAATTGGTATGGATGGCGTTCAATGGTGAAATACCAAATGGATTGTTAGTATGTCATAGTGACGCAAATACTGAGAACAATTCATTGGATAACCTCTGTCTAATGACACATAAGGAGAACTTGAATAAGCCAGAAACTATTGAGAGATTTAAGAGAAGCCAGAAACTCTATCCTAGAACTAGAAATGGAAAGAAGAAAAAGATTGTCTATCAATTTGACCTTGATGGTAATTTCATTAGAGAATGGGAAGGAGTTAAAACCACTGAGGAAGGTGGCTTCTCATCATCATGCGTTTCACTGTGTTGTAGTGGAAAATATAAGAAACATAAGGGCTTTATATGGTCATATAGTAATACATTAAATAACTAGTTTTAATCATGGAAGAGATAAGAAAAGAAACTCTATTGTACGAAATAGAATGTGCATTAGAAAAAGTAAAAGAAGAAAAGGCTAAGTTGATAGCTGCTGATAAAAATGCAGAAGTACCAAAAGCCGTTAACGATAGGATAAGTAGCCTTGTCCTTATCAAGTCAGAACTCATACGTGAGAATAAGAAACATCATAAGGATTATGAACTCACAAAAGAAGAGGAAATCGTTGAACTTAGTCGCATGGCTGGAGCACGTGAACAAAACGTTAAGGACTATAAGAATAATGGCAGACTTGACCTAGCAGAAGCCGATGCCAACGAATTGGCAATCATAAAGGAATTCTTACCATATGTCCCAGAAGGAGAGGAATTGAAGGAATTCATCAATAACATGATTGATACATACCTCTCTGAACAAGCAGAAGGATACAAACCTTCAATGAGAGATATGGGTAAAATAAAATCTTTGGTTAATGCTACCTATCCTAGCGTAAGCGGTAACATCATCAAAGATGTATTAATGGGTAGAATAAATGGAAACAGCAAGTAATACTAAGAATAGCATTATACTCACGAGGGGTATTACTGACAAGGATACCCCATCGTTTGTTAACCAAGAGACAATTGAGAAACTTGCTAAAAACGTACTAACAAATATGTCAACTAAAGAACTAGAAAAAGAGGAAAGGGAAGTCCTTTGTAAGATGGTTGTTAAGGGCAAGGCAAGCAACTTGAGAAACATAGTTGACCAAGTTTTCAGTACCTATTATAAAAGCTCAAGCAACTATAACAAAGGATTTGACAAGGAACTAGTGGTTACTTTGATGATTGAAAAAGGAGACGAAGAAGAAGTTAAAAAACCTTAAGAGTTTTGATAATCCGATTTTTTTCCATATATTTACACCATGAACTTTAAAGATATTAGCAATATACTCAAACAAAAAGGTTTCTATGGCTTTACAGTTAAAAGAGGAAACCATAAACTCACATATACATTCAGAAGCATATCACACTTCTGTGTGATGATTGTCGTAGAGGTGATTAGAGTTAATCCTGAGACGTTTGGGTGTAAAACAATGGTCGGTAGAATAACTATCAATGGGCAAGAGATTGAAGACCTCAAAGAGCTTAAAAATGCTCTTAAAAACGATGTTTATTCATTGCATAAGAGGGAGTTTGTTAAAACATTCAAAAAAGTTTGATATTTATGAGACCGTTTAAACAATTCAATACCATAATTGCAGTTGTTGGAACTGCCATTGCCACATTTGAATTGATGATGAGGACATTCAAGTGGTATGAGAATAGACATGGAAAGGAACATAATGAATGAAGGTTACAAGATAAGAATGGTGAGAACACCAAAATATGAAGATGAATCCATATTCATTATAATGGATAGGTTACAACCATTTTCCATTGAAAATCATTCATATTTTCTTGGTTGCCAACTCTATGTCACCAATCCAAGAGCTGACCGAAGTCGTAGAAATGGTGAAAAGATAGATAGTAACTTGATACTGAGAGGAAATGGTTATGACCCTATTCATAGAACCCAAGAGGATGTTTTTGAATTACCTACAATTAGGGAATATACTAGATTTACAAACTTGTTAAAGAAAAACGGGTATTTCTGGAATAGAAAGAAAGGTACATTAACAAAAAATGGGAGACTTGTTGGTTAGTCTCCCATTTTTATTATATTATCAATAGTCTCTCTTATTATCTTTCCAATTCTATCCTTTGATTCACCATATGGATAACGCATTGCATGATAAGCTGCTAAGTTACCAGCTGCACGTTCTTGTGGAGCATACACAGCCCTATCCCTTGTGTTTCTAAAGTCTCTATAATAATTGAACTTGTCTTGCTGATTCGCCAAGTGAGGAACAAAGATAGTCTTTTGACCATTGTTATATTGGATTGGTGTATCATCCTCATCGTCCAAATCTTCATATGATTCTGGTCCGTAGTTACCATCAATGTAATCTTGCACCGTACAAGCTGTTATAGTTCCATCATTTCTCCAATCCTCAAATACCATGTGATACTGCAACATGTCTTGCATGTTCAATCCACTCTTCTCTTGAAGATTGCGCAAGATATATTCAAGTGTAGTAGGGTCTGGTTGCTCACTCTCATAGAAACCAATCATTCCCTTCTCTGGCCATACTCTACCTTCACTGTTACCCAATTCAAAGTAGTTGTAAAAGTCTGTACCGATTTGTCGCATTGCCTCATCGATTCCGTCTTTATCACTGAAATCATAACCCTCTGCAAGATTATCGTTTAAATATTCATATATCTCACTGCTACTTGGGACGTTTGTGTTACCTTGGGTAACATTCTCTACGAACTCCCTAACATATTCATAGATGTCAACTGGTCCACTAACTTGGTCTCTTATTTCCTCTATGAAATCATCCAAGTCTCTTGAGTCATATTCCGATACCCACACATCATCTTCTTCATTGTATTGGTATCCGTATTCTTGGAAGTTAGATACGAAACCTTCCATAGCATCTGAAAGCTGATAAGCCTCATCATCTATCTGCTCACTCATTGAATCATTGAAATACTGCTCTGCACATTGTCCACAAGCGTTAGCATGAGTTGTCCAAGGCTCTCCTATAACGAACTCCATAGTGCCATTATAGTCTGTAGGCCAGAAGCCAAATGGGAAACCATAGTCACCATTCCAATCAGCAGAATATACTTCTCCAGTTTCCTCATTCTCAAAATAAGGATGGTCAGTTCCAGCACAGAATTCTTTATCGCTGTATATCTCGTTTAACTTACTTTCCTTTATATGTATTTTCTTCATTTTTATATTAACAATTATTAACTATAAATATTTGGCTATTTTCATTATTTTTCGTATATTTACACCAAAAATAGATAATATGGATAAATCAACTTTAATTGCAGCAGAAAAAGCAGCAGAGTATGAATATCATAAGTTCTTCGATATGGGAGCAACAATAGAAGATTGCATAAACGCAGCTAAAGAAGCTTATGAACATATAGCTGGAAAACCAATGGAAGACCCACTTGGATTCTTTGGCTATGATGAGGAAACATATGAGGAAATAAAAGACCAATAATAACACATAGGATATGAATAATAGTATTTATAACCCATTTAAGACTACAAGGATGGTGACAAGCTTAGTCTTATAATTCTAAAGAAAGAGTAAATGTTTAAGGATTTTGAAGATTTTTGGAAGAATTCTGGTATCTTAGACACTGATTCATACAGATGCATAGCTGAAACGTATGAATTCACGAAAGATAACATACCACAAGCATTTGAAAGCTTCGGAAGGAATTGCTATACGTGGGGGCAGTCAGAGTCATTCGACCTTGGCAAAAGGTATGGACGTGCTGATATGATTGAGACCATGCTTACATTCTTCGAAATGATTAAAACTGCTGATGATATTAGTATCATGAAAAAAATGATTGATACCATATCTGCTAGATATGCAGCCAAGATAGAAGAAGATGAGAATGGATTTCCTGTAGAGAAAACATAAATAATGTTAAAAGTTGGGATAATGTTTGTTTATCTCAACTTTCTTTTATATATTTGCGCCAAAGTGAAATATTAACTAAAAATAGAAAATGGGTAGAATAACATTTAGACATTGGAAAGCTGTTAAATGTAAAAAAGCAGATGGTAGAGAGTTCATAGCACTTTACCAAGGCGCAATAGGTTGCAAAGATAGCGGAGGACATATGGTATGGGATGGTAAAGACCAATACTTCATTGGTGAAAAAAGAGGAGATAGAATAATGGAAGCAACAAAAGAAGAGGCTGAAGCCATCTATAAGAAAATAGAAGATAACATCGAATACATGTTTACACACCCAACTCTAGCTAATCTTAAAGAGGAAAAGAAAACAGAAACACCAAAATTGAAAACAAAACTGAAACCAGAATTCTTGGTTACAGAAGTTGAAACGCCTAAACCAAAGGTACTATCTGATTTTGAATTACTTACAGCAGATGTTGGAATGATATGAAATGGATTGATTTTTTAATTGATTGGTGGGAAGAAAGAAAATACACAGATGAAGTGAAGAAACTCATCCGTGTAAAACGTAAAAGAGTTAATTTCCATAAGAAAAAACTTAAAATTATTAAGAAACATAATGGGAGTGAACGTAGTATCAAAACCCATCGTTACTTGGTTAATAAGCTAACAAGGGAGATTGAAGGTATTAAAGAACATTATAAGAAAAATATAGAATATGGCAAAAAGTAATTTCGTAAAAGGAGACAATGTAAGCTGTAAGAAATGGAGTGGAGCACCCTTCTTGGGCATCTATGAACACACCTATAGTGATGGCTCACATAGCGTTGTAGACGTATCTAGTGGCAAACGATTTAATGTCCATAAGGATGACGTTAAAATGGCTTCAGAAGAAGAAACGAAGGAGATTAAGAAATTGTCCAAACAGAATAACGTTAAACCAATGGACAATGTTCCTGATACATATACGGTTGGAAAACCACCAAAGGATACTTCAGCACCAACAGCAGCAACAATAAAGGTGGACAAGGAATTGGAAACAGCAATGGAAGCAACTGAATAATTATGACTAAATTAACATTTGCAGATGTTGTAGATAAGGAGTTCACCATCTATGAGGTATCAAGAGGTGGCTCTATATCCAAAAGAGAAAAGTGTAAATTTGGTTTTGACTATGAGTTCAAACACAAGGATGCTGAAGGACCAGCTAAGTTAACGCAATCAGCCTTGCACATTAATAAGAATGGTAATATTCACATAGGTTGGGGTTATGGCATCTTCCTTAATAAAGAAGATGCTCAAGCATTAGCGTTGAAGATTGCTAAAACCAAATATGATAACTCTGTTAAGAAAATTATGAATATATAAAAAATAGAAAATGGGTGAACCTTGGTTGGTTCGCCCATTTATATGTTATTGATTTTGTTTTTTTAACTTTTTAATTTTGCAATTCAATTATTTTTTCCATATCTTTGCCCTATATTGGATATAATATACAAATATGAGTAAACAAATCTTAGAAGACACACAAGACGTATTGACAAATTGCATAATGTCAATTAATGACTTTACAAAGGAGAACCTTAATGAACACATTACATTCATGAAGAAAGCAATAGCACACCTACATGATAACGTATTAACACAAGAGGCTCTTAATAAAACCAATAATACCGTTGTAAATGAATTGCTAGGGAAAATTAATAGAAACATCATAGCATTCTCAAGAGCAGCATTGGATAACCTCACAGTGGAAAACTTTGAGGATAAAAAACCTATGCTAGTAGCTTGGCTGTCATATTACGAAAAACAAGTAATCAACTTCTTGAGTAATGAAAAGTGATTTTAAACTTGTAGCCTTTGCCTCAAATCATAATGGTAATAAAATCTTTTGTAGATTGATGTATAAAAAGAAAACAATGGTTAAAGGCTTTTATGACTTCGATAAAGAAAAATTCTTTGTGACAAAATACGTTAAATCTAACTTTGTACAAGGTATAGGAAAAAATATAGTTAAGAAAAACCTTATAGAACTATTAAATATTGACTATGACTGGAACATGTAATCTAATGCTAATATATAGCCGTGATGATAAAAACAACAGATGGTTGACACGAAGAGACAATATATATGAGGGACAAAGAGAATATAGAAACCTTGTAAGAATTGACCATTTCGATGAACCAGGTTGTTCTCCTTCGGAAATAAGAAGTTTATTTACTGATGATAATAATAGACATCTTGGCGTACTAGATACAGATGTTCCAACAAAATTAGACATAGAAGGATATATCACAGTATCAAATATGCTGCGTAAAAGAAAATATAAATTTAACAAGAAAACTCAAAAATTAATAATTGATAAATAACAAACACTATGGATATCGATATCACACATCAAATATTGGGATTCTTTAATAATGTAGCTGACCTTACATGCGACTACGTTGATAGAATAGAACTTAACCCAATTAAACTATATGGCAATTTCTATATCACTGGACTCAAACGCAATTTCTATTATGCAGCATCTATGGAAGTTCACGTAAAAGAACTGAGAAAACTGAAAATAAATACAAATGCAGCATCAACAGATGATGAAGATGGATACTACTTCATGGAACCAGATAACGACTTATGGCTACCAATTACAATGCTGTCAGAAAAACTAATGCAAAATGCACTCAATACATTCATGGATAACTTCGATAAAGTAAAAGACTTCCATGTGCTAGATGTTACCTATAAAGAAAAAGGTGATGATAATAAACATATGGAAACAATACTCTACCAAAATAAAAGAACTGCATGCAAAGACGCTATTAAATTTAGAAAAGAAAATGAACAATGCTCAACTAAGTTCCATACCTTTACAAACGAAAACTGTAAGGAACATAAACTGACAGATTTCGAAATTCTAACAGCAGCAACAGAATGATAATCACAAACGATACAACTTGTCTATTACTCTCATTTCGAGAGAATATGTATGGAGAGGTTAAAATAGCCGTAGCACCAGTAATACTGAAGGAAAATGATAGCACATTCATTTCTAGATACAGTAGAACAATGTATCAGTATATCGCATACTATAACTATAGAAACTTCCTCTATAATACATGTAGTGATGTTGGACGAATAACAGAGCTATGGTTTGATGACCTCGAAACAGACAGAGAGGAAAAGGTGAAATACTTCTACAATAAGATGGATAGAACACACTACTTCCTCTCAAGGGATAAACAAGCCATAAAGGGAATAGCACACAATAAACTATTCCAATGGAAACATAAGAAACTGCTCCAAAACTCAGAATTCGATTTCTCACAAATAAACTTTACATACAAACAAATCATATGCGATTTAAAACACGCTAGAATATGAGCAAGATAACACTCAATAAGGGACAATTCTATAAGCTGAAACAATATAAATACGATAAAGAATACGTAGTCATATGCCCTTCAAAAAAAGTAATATTGAAGGAAAATTGTTATTATGATTATGTCCCTTCTCTCTTTATTGTTACTGGATATGGCAAACGAAAGAAATTACATCCATATTCATATAATAGACATGAGAAAGGTAAATTGGTTAAATGCGGATGGGTATGCAATGTCGTGATATACAGATATAACTATAACACTATTAAACCATTAACGATAAAAGACTGTACACAGCTTAATCTGCTCCTTAGAGAAAGAAATTTTGTTTTCAATAAGAAAACCATTAAGTTAATCAAATTAAGATAAATTAACGTGAGATATTTGGCTATCTCACGCTTTTTTTATATATTTGCAAGTATAATAGAGATAATAAAAAATGGAATTAAACGAAAACACAATTAAAGTTGGAAGTAGCTTGTATTTCTTAAATATATTACAAGATAAGGATTATGGTAATTGGTGTTTTTTAATCACTGTGGCTAATATAACCTATCTTGAGAAAGATAGAAGCGGTCATTACTATTTTGTAAAGTTTAAGACACCTTGGGCAAACCAATTCATCTTGACACAAAATAATTGGCGACATAGAGAAGGATATCTGTGGAATAATGAGTTGATTGGAAATGATAAACCAGTTATAAAACTAAAAGAATATAGGGGAAATTTCCAAAATGAATGGTCATTCTTCTGTCATTCCTTCAAAGACTTAACTCGCATCCTAAAAGAAACTGTCTTTAACGGAAAAGGCAATGAGGTAACGAAGAGAAAAAGAGAAAGGATGTATAGAGAATTAGTCAAACAATGGACTAAATCAGATTATAGAGAAAATTTTGAGATAAGATTAAAATAATGAAATGAATAAAGATATACATATACTCTTTGACCAAAAAACCTTTATGCCACATTGGGATAGAACACTAGAACAAAATAGATGCCCAATACAAATAATACAAGAAGGTAATACAAAATGGATTTCATTGTTAAATAATATTGATTTTAAGTACGCAGCTTATAAAAACGTAATCCTATTCCAAATTGGTGATTGCTTGGTAATAAATGATAATGACGAATGGATTCACAAGTTAATGGAGGGAAAACAATATGCTAATTTTGCTGATGGAGATATTATTAGGAATCCAACAATGGAAGAGTATATAATCATTGCAAGAAAACTTAAAAAACACGGAATTATATTCAATAAAAAAAGAAATCATTAATTTAATTTTTTTATAACTATGTCAAATAAAAGTAGAAAAAACAAAAGCGATATTCGCTCAAACAAGAGATTTATTTTCAACTGCATTCTCAGTTTCGGTACGGACTCCTCTAAAGCTGATATAATGGGCGATAACCCAATGGAGGATAAAGTATACACCAAACGTATCAACATCGATACAGACTACGAGGGAGGGCTACATATCGCCTCTGTGTCACTCACAAGTGATAGTCCTAACTTCACCGATGCAAACAATACAGATATATCCATCCGTAAAGTGAGAATCAATACACAAAATAGAAACGGTAAGTGGGTAAACATCTTCCTCAACGAAGCGCCTACCAAACTGGTAAGCACCATCGCTGAGAAATTGTCCATGAAATATGCTGAAGATTGAAAAAGGTAAAAGATATGTGATGGTGAGGATTGATAAGATGTATGTAGGCATTCATGCAGTCGCTATGACAAATACACCTAATTTCTCCTCTCCTAGCACAATAATGAATTATAGGGTAATAGGAGATAATGGACTGTGCTTCGAGGACAGTCCAATCCATTCCGAATTCTTGTTCACAAATCTATGCACATTTTTTGAACATTGGGTCGTTTTAGCACATGGATGGGCTTTGGTCGATTCGAGAGGAAATGCACTCAAATATTGCAGAAAAGCAATCCTATGGGAATTCTATAGGGATGAAAAACTAGTGCCATTCAGACAGAATATGCCAGCTTATGGATGGGTGTGCTCTACTGCCTATAGAAAGGTTATAGCACAGTTGAAAGAATTAAAACTATAATATATGTATGAACTCCTTAACATAGGAAATAAATTCAAAGGGAAAAGACTCTAC
>Ga0326512_10002254_pt1 | contig 14293 bp, 2 predicted proteins | sample 1_2617_0518_D_FD_203652 | JGI IMG/M metagenome (GOLD analysis project Ga0326512, IMG submission 203652) | Bovine rumen microbial communities from UC Davis, California, United States - 1_2617_0518 | ecosystem: Host-associated > Mammals > Digestive system > Stomach > Rumen | place: USA: California... | reverse complement strand
TAAGTTATGTTGCAGATTTGTTTAGTCAGGGTGCAGCAGCAGTAACGAATTTAGGTTCTAGTTTTGATGAATCTTCTGGTATAATGAAGATATTTATTATTGTTGCTAATGCTGTGAAAACTGCTATAACCGCCGTTATAGGCGGTATAGTATCTCTAATCGATAGTTTTAGTAGTGCTGGTGGATTTGTAGAAGGAATAAAGAATGTATTTATTAATATTGGTACAGCACTTGGTAATGCGTATGATTCATTCAAAAATTTCTTAGCTACGAATTTCTCTGGAGCATTTACAACTATTGGTAATGGACTTGGATATATTGCTGATAAACTTAAAGATTTTGCATCTGGATTAACTATAAGCAGAATAGCTGCTGTTGCTTTTGTAGCTAGTATTGTAAGTATAACAGTCGGTGTTACAAAATTGTTATTTGGTGTAGCAAACATGACCGAAGGCATTGCTAAGATGACAAAAAGTGCCGGTGGTTTGTTTGATGCTTTAAAAGGTAAATTCAAACCGTCATTCATGCAGCAATTAACTGGAACATTAAAACAGCTAGCTATTGTAATAGTTGCTATAACTGCTTCTTTGGTTATTTTGGCAAATACGCCACATTTGAAAAAAGCGCTTAAAACTTTAGGTTGGATAGCAGCCGGGATAATAGTTTTAACTGGATTACTTGGAGTATTGGCGAAATTAGCATCAAAATTTGGGTTTGATGAATCTTTAAAATCCGTTGGGTTATCAATGATTTCAATTGCTGGAGCTGTATTAATATTGGTTGCAGCTCTTAGAATGCTAAATGATATTAATACTGATGGAATTTTATGGAAAGCCGGAGCTATTAGTATGATAATGGCGGCATTAGCTGTATCTGTTGGTATTATGTCTAAAATAGCTCCTAATATGACTAAAGGAACTATAGGATTATTATTTTTTGCTATTTCTGTTAAGAAAGTGGTAGATGCTTTAGTAGTTCTTTCTGATAAATCAGTTTTAGACAAGATACAAGAAAGTATACCAGTTTTAATAACTATAATGGGCGGTTTGTCATTATTAGCAGTTGCTTTAGGAAGTGTAAGATTAAGTTCCGGATTAGGCTTTATGTTAGTTGTACTTGGTGTAAAGATGCTTATGCCGGAATTAAAAGAAATTATAGATAGTATAAAAGACATAAAGTTTGAACCAATAAAAGAATTTAGTTGGGAATTAGCCGGGACTCTGTCGATTCTTGCAGGATTGCTTACTTTTGTAACGCTTATTCTTTATAAGATAAGTCGTGCAGTACAAGAATTTGGAAAAGGTCTTTTAGCTATAGTTGCTTCAATATTTTTATTAATTAAGATAGCCGAAATGGCTGGTGAAATGAATCCTGATAAATTGACTAGAGGTATGAAAGCTATTAGTCAATTACTTATATTATTTGGTGGTTTAATGGTATTATCACAGTTTACCGCTAAAGCCAAACCATCAAAGATGGCCATATTATTCGCATCTATGGCTGGCGCTATCACATTATTAATGGGATGCGTAGCAATATTTGGTATAATGGATGATGAAATGTTATTGAAAGGCGGAACAGCTGTAGGTGCTATTTTAGTGATATTTGGAGCACTTATGGTATTATCCAATTATACCGAAAAAGCACAACCTAGTAAAATGGCCGCATTATTTGCATCTATGGCAGGAGCTGTTCTAATATTAACCGGATGTGTGTATTTATTAGGCATTATGGATGATGATGTACTATTAAAAGGTGGTACAGCAGTTGGGTCTATGCTAGTTATATTTGGCATACTTATTGCTTTGTCAGCCAAAACGGAAAAAGCGCAACCTACAAAAATGGCTGCTATGTTCTTAGCTATGGCGGGAGCAATTGTTGTATTAAGTCTTTGTATAGAAAAACTTGGAGAATTAGAGCTTAGTCAAATATTAAAAGGATCAATACCGATAGCTGCTTTAATGATTCTTATGACTGGAATGGTAAAATGGCTCAGCACAATGAGATTTGATGCTATGGGTAAGATGATAACGGCATTATCTGGTATTATAGCCATGATAGCTACAGTTGTAGCAGCTGTAATGATCCTTGGTGAACAGCCGGTTGGTAATGTAATACAAGGCGGCGTAGTGATATTTGCTATGCTTAAAGTTATTGAGAAGTTTGGTGAAAGAATTGTAAAGATCGCCAATGGAATGAATAACTGGATGTCGGCTATTGTATTACTTGGTGGAGTTATTGGAGCTCTTTGGACTATCGTAGGATCTCTTGTAGCTCTAAGTTCTATTGATACTGGTAAACTTATAATTTCTGGAACTGTATTACTCGGAGTAGTATTTGTTATCCAGAAGATAATGCAAGAGATTGACAAGTCTAAGATTAACCCAGCAACTTTAGCTGGTTTCTATGAAGCTACAAGAATAGTAGCAATAATAGCTTTAGCTATTGCAGGTGTTGCTGTATTTTGTAGTTGGCCTGAGATATTATCGGCTGGAGCTACAATTGGTGGAGTTCTTGCACTCTTTGGTCAGTTAATGATCAAGATGAGTAAGGATGGAACTAAGATTAAAACCAAGCAGTTGCAAAACTTCTTAAAAGCTTCTGGTATTCTTATAATAATTGCCGGTAGTATAACAGCGTTGGCTATGTCTGCTAATTGGCCTGAGATTCTTTCAGCTGGTAGTATGATTGCTGGTGTTATGGCTGTATTTGCAGGAGTATTCAAGTATGTTTCAAAGATAGAAGTTAAACCTAAAGATATGGCTGGATTCTTAACAGCTGCTTTAGTTATTGGCGAAATTGCTTTGTTTGCATCTTTTCTAGCTGATGCTGGAGATTGGAAGCAAATCGCAGCATCATGTGTTGGTATTGCTGCAGTTGTAGCCGCTCTAGGTAAAGTTCTTAATCATTTTGACGACGAAGGATGGAAGATAGAAAAGAGCAGCCTCAGTAAAATACCAGCAATAATTGCAAAGTTAATAATAATATCTGCTCTTATGGGAGAAGTCGTATCTTCTATAAGTGCTTTAGCTAATTCCGGAGCATCATGGGATCAGATAGTAGCATCTGCTGCTGGTATATCCGGTACTTTAATCGCTTTATCAGGGGCATGCACAATTCTTGGAAACGTGGATGGTGCCGCCGCAGTTAAAGGAGCTCTTACCGCTGCAAAGATTCTTAGTATATTTATAGGCGCTGCCGGCATTGTTGTAATGGTAGCTTCTATACTTGATAGTATAGAAGGATTCAGAGATGCCATTATTGGTGGCGGAAATCTTCTATATGAGTTTGCAAAAGCAATTGGTAAATTCTTTGGCGGAATAATCGAAGGATTTGGCTTAGCAATACTTAGTTTAGTAGAAGCTGCTGGTAAGACATTAGCTCAGTTCGCTAAAGATATTGTTCCATTCGTCGAAGAGATGAAAAAGATCGACGATTCAGTGATGACCGGTGTAGGAGCCTTAGTAGAAGTAATAATGGCATTAGGCGCTGCTAAATTAATGAGCGCTATATCTAATTTCTTAACTTTAGGCTTTGGAAATGCTTCCTTAAGAGAAGATTTGTTAGCATTTGCTGATACTATTGCTGCATTTAACGAAAAGACTAGTGGTATAAGGGATGCTAATAGATTTAAGACAATTGCTGAAGCTACTAAGGAATTGGCTAGCGTTATTGAAGTTATAAATGAGAATAAAGACTCATTATTTGAGAAGTTATTCGATAAAGCATTTGGATTAAATGACTTCACGGATCAAGCAAATGCATTAGGTGGATTTATAGAATCAGTCGGTAAGTTAGCTGGCTATTGTTCAGAAGCATCTAATGAAGATTTATCAAAGTTGTCGATAATAAGTACAGCAGTTAAGAATCTTACAGATGCAATGCCAGATGAACCAAGTGTTTGGGATAAGTTATTTGGTGATGGTTATAAATTACCTGACAAATTTGGCGAACAACTTAAATCTTTTGCTACATCATTGATTGGTGTTTCTAACATGATAGGAGATGTGTCAGAACAAACTGATCCTAATAAGATAGATGTCGCAAAGATTCAAAGGTTATCAGAAATAGCACAACCAATAGCTGATTTAGTAGCTGCTATGCCTTCATTTATGTCAGGATGGTATAGAGCTTTTGGTGATTTCGATGAAAATGCCAAAGAAGACATGGACATTGTAGGTGAAAGGTTAGTTAGCTTTGTATCCGCTTTACAGAGAGCTAGTGATCTGATACCTGGCGTAAACGATGACAATGTAGATAAGATTCTAAGATATGCTAATGATACAGCGGATGTAATAAACAAGTTACCGATTGTTTCTAATGATACATCTGATAACTTGGTTTCTTTAACAGAAGCTGGTGAATATGTAGCACAGTTTGCACAAAAGCTTATAGATGCAAACGATGTACTTGGAGGAGAAGGCGTCGACTTAACAAATTTGTATTCCATTACACCAGCCATTCAGGCATTCGGTGATATTTTAATGGGATTAGGTAACATTAATGTTAAGAATAATGACATAACCGGAATCGCTAATATATTTACAAACTTCGCAACAGCGATGAGCGATATGAATGAGCTCACTAAGGATTTCGATGCTGAGAAGTATGAAACATTTGCCGCTGCTTTAAAGAAAGTTATAAAAGTATTTAACTTTAAGTTCAGTAATAATCAGGATTATAAGGGAATTACAAAACTTTGTTCTAGTCTTATGGAATTAAATAAGACGGTCAAAGATTTAACCCTATATACCAAAGATGATATGGATTCATTCGCCGACTCTGCAAACGATTTCAAAGATAAGTATTTAGCATTTGCAGAAGGTGTTGGTAATGGTACTATAGTTGGTCAGATAAATACATTTATAGCAAACTTCAATCACTTGAAAGAAGCATTCATGGGTATCGATACATCTACGGATGCTGGTAAAGCCGCTTTTGAAAGTTTCAAACAGTTTGCAAAAGGTATTGAACGAATTAGTACTGCGTTACAAACATTTGCAGCCGGCGATACAAATATTAGTGTATTATCTTCTTATTTAGATACATTTAAGACTACAATGTCTGATTTCATTGCTTATATGAATTCGGTAGAGTATGCTGACATTGAAAGAATGGAAGCAAAGCTTACCAGAATTTCAGAAGCATTTGCCGCTTTTGAACAAGCTGGTGGTAAATCAAAATCAAATAAATCAGCTAAGTCTTTGAAGAACATTACCAGTAATCTTAATACCGCAGTTAATAACATTAAGAACATAATGACCAATCTTAATAGCGATATTAAAGATATTGCTGACGGAATGCCGGATTACGCTAAGCAAATAATGCAAGGATTAACAGATGCTTTCAATAGTGAAGAATCTAAGCGTCAGTTAAGAGCTGCTGGTGTTAGTGTATCTACAGAATTGGTCAAAGCTATGAATCCTAATGGAAATGCCGATGTTTCTTCCGGTATTTCAACAACTTGTGCTAACCTGATAATGGGATTTAAGGACGGTCTCCGTACTAACGAGTCTTCAGGCGGTTTCTGGCAAGTTGGTGTGGATGCAGCCCAGAAATTCATGGATGGATTTAGGAATAAAGCCGAGATAAAATCTCCTTCTAAAGCCATGATGCGTGATGGTAATTATATGGTTCAGGGGCTTGTTCTTGGTGTTAAGAGACATTTATCTGATATTTCTAAATCCGGCATTAACATGGGCTCTACATTCCTCGATGCATTAGATAATGATCTTGGAATCCATTCACCTGCTGCAGCATTGTTTGAAAGAGCAAAACAGGTTGTAGCTGGATGGCTTGGTGGACTTAAAGATGGGGCTGGGAAGATATTTGAATCCGGTAATTCATTTGGTGGTGATTTCTTAGGTGGACTTAAGAATGCTATTGAGAAGATTAAGAAGGGTGACTTCAATGGTGAAAGTATTCTTGAAAATCTTAAGAAAAAGCTTGGTGTTAATAAGCTTATAGATGCTAAGAAAGATGCTAGTAAAATTGGAAAAGATCTTGGTAAAGCATTAGAGAATGCTGGTAATTCAGCAGATGCTAAAGATGGAGCTGGAAAAGGCGGCGGAGCTGCCGGAGTTAAGATGGGTAATGAGACCGTCAAGGCTTACAAAGAAACTGTTGCTAATGGATTAAGCTCTATTGGTAATATTCTTGGTGCTCATGTTAAAGCAAAAGATTTAGCAAAAGCGTTAGATGTTACCAAAGATAAAGCAAAAGGAATTTTAAAGACATATACTGATAGTATTAAGGCTATTAGTAAGAATTCTAAATTCTTAGAAGCTTCATTGACTAATCCTGCAGCTATTTACAAATTTAGTAAAGCTTATCTTAAAGAAACTAAATACATTAGTAATTTAGCTAAAAAGCTGAATAAAGATGTAGAAGGTTCTACCAAAAAGGTAAGTAAAGCAACATTATCAATGGTTGGTAAAATGCTTGCTCAGAATACTAAAGAGTATAAAGATGCTGAGAAGAGTTATAAGAAGTATACTGATAAGATCGCTAAGAATCAGCAAGCGGTTAAGAGAAGAACCGAGAAGTTCCTCACTTTACAGTCTAAGTTTGAAAAAGCAACGACTGAAAAAGATAAGAAGAAATTGTTAAAACAGATTAAGCAAGTTCAGGCTTCTCTTAGTAAGCTGGAACAAAAGACTGTTGAGGCTCGAAAGAAGGCTGCTGCTGAAATGGCTAAGATGGCCAATGCTGCCCGCAAATCTCTTAAGCAGCTTAGATCTGAGATCAAAGAGACTGTTAAGTCATGGTTCGATTTCCAAAACATTGAAGGTACTAGTAGCCTTGTAAGGAATGGATTTGAGGAATTAGAAAAGGAAACGAATTACCTTTCTAACGCAGTAGACGTTCTAAATGACAATTTAGCAAATAATTCGGATACTTTAGACAACACAACAGATGCTGCCAATAATGCTACAAAAGCTTATGATGCTCTTAGCGCCTCAATGGATACAGGAATTAACCTGTTTGAGAGATATAATAAGACAGGAACAGTTGAATCTTCTGCTCTTTTCGAAAATGCTGACAGTCAGTTAGAAGCATACGAGGAATTTCAAAATGGCATAGAAGAATTGGAAAGAAGAGGGCTTGACATTGACATAGTTGACCAATTGGCAGCTGAAGGTCCAGAGGCTCTTAACAAAATCCGTGGATTCTTATCTATGTCATCTGACGAACTTCAGAAATACAACGAGCGGATAGACAAACAGCATGAGTATGAAGAGCGAGCTCTTGAGAGAAGTCTTAGAAGACAGTATGAGCAATACCAAGAGTGGGTTTCTAAAGTAGAACAGCTTAAGATTAAGCTCGGAACTGATAATATTAAGATTGTTGAATCATTTGCTAAAGCTGGTACAGGTAGTTTAAATACCCTTTCAAGATTTTTAGGAATGGATGGCGAATCATTAGATAATGCTAAGAAATATTTTGCAGAAGGATTGAAAAATATTCAAACTTTTGGATTTAAATCCTTATCTGATTCTACGTCAACCAATTCTGAAACTGGTAAAACACCATCGATATTCGATAACATAACCAGTTTGCTTCAGGGTATGGTTAATAACAACCTTACAAATGAAGAAATGCGAGCTGCTTATCAAGCTGCAATAAATCGCGGTCTTGATCCAGAGTTAGCATTGCAATTATACCAGCAGAATAATAAGAAGTTATTAAACGAAATAGCATCTGCAGATAGCAGTATGATTGAATCTCTTAATAAAGAATGGGAGAAATCTTCCGAATTATTAGAGCTTCCTATAGAACAGAAAATGTTATCCATGGACGATATCTACGAATCTTATAAGAAGCAGGTCGAAGGCCAAGATGCAGATATAGCAGCAGTTGACAAATTGAAAACTCTTCGTCAAATGTTGATGAATACTGCCTCTTCGTCCGATATGAGTGCCGATGCTATATCCAAATCGTATGATATTTTGGTAGCTGATTTGAAGGAAGCTGGTAAATCCGAAGCTGAGATTTATAAAATCCTTCAGAAAGCTATTGATGGTAGTGACGGTAATATTCAAAAGATTCGTGATACATTAAAAGAGATTAACGAACGTGAATCTAATAACACAGAGATAACTGGTAAACAGATAGCAGAAGATTGGGATAATGTATCCAAAACTGCTGAAGATAAATATAAGGCTCTTAAGACAGTTGTTGATAAGATGGGTCCGAATATGAACGAAGCTCTCTTTGATACTCTTCGAGAGATGGATCCTGAGAAGATTATTGCAATGTCTAAGATGAATGAAAGCCAATTACAAGCAATGGCAAATCAGTTTATTAATGCTGATAAGTTATCAAATGATATGACAGATAATCTTGAGTTTTCTGTACTCACAGCATTGGAAAACACTGCTAAAAATGAGAAAGTTACACAGGCATATTCATTTATTGGAAAGACTCACACAGATAGTTTAAAGAAAGCTACTGTTGCATCACCAGAGTTGATAGCTGATATGAGTAAGAATGCTGGTAGCGGTTTAGTTGCTATGGCTGAGGCTATAGGTAGTGATGAAGCAGTACTTACACCTTATAAGAAAGCTGGTAAGACACTTGGTAAGACAGCTGCAAATGGTGTCGGTGAAGGACTCGCTGCCAATATCGATAAAGCTACTCCAGCTCTTAAGAAAGCTGGCAAGAAGTTAGTAGAAGCTGCTGAATCAAGCAGAGAAGGTAATGGAGATTCTGTTGGTGACATTTATTCTAAAGCTGGTAGGCAGTTAGGTGAGAATATTATTAATGGGTTTGGTAATAAGGTTAAAAGTAGAGAATCAGTTGATGGTTCTAAAGCGGCACTTGATGCGCTTTCTGATAAAGCTGTTACTAATTCCAAGACAAAATACTATTCAAATGCTAAGAATCTTGGTTTAGAAGTAGTTAGAGGAATTATAGCTGGCTTTAATAGTAAAGTAAATGACATAAAAGTTGCTGTTGAAAATGGAGCTATAAACTTGTTTACTCTTGCCAGATCCGTTTATTATCAGCAAGGTTATTGGCTTGGCCAAGAAATTGTTTCTGGTCTTGCATCTGGTATCTATGATAGTAGTAATATTATTAAGGATGCCGTTGAATACCTTGCTAGAGAAACAATAGCTGCAGCCAGATCTGAAAAGAACTTTGACATTAATTCACCATCTAAGAAGTTTATTGTAATCGGTAATAGCTTAACAGAAGGATTAGCAAAGGGTATTACAAATAATACAATGGCTGAGACTGCTATCGGTAAAGTAGCACATTCAACTATTGAAGCTATGCGAGATGCTATAACCAAAGCTAATACTGAAATAGACGGAAGTCTTCAGCTTTCGCCGATCATTACTCCGAAGCTTGATCTTAGTCTTGTTAAGAATCATGCAGGATCTATTAACCGGTTATTCGATGCCCGAGTTGAGGCTAATGCAGAATTAGTTGCCGCAAATCAAAATGGAGAGTCTAATACCACTGGTGGTACAACTTTCATACAAAACAACTACTCTCCGAAGGCACTAAACAGAGAAGAAATCTACAGACAAACCAGGAATCAGTTCGCTATGGCGAGAAAGGCGGTGAAGACCAATGATACTGTCTCTTACGGTTACTAATTTCTTAGGCGAATCTATTCGCTTACCTTTAGATAACCCATATGAAACAGGTTTAGCGATTACATCAATAACCGGCATTGGTCCAGCCAAAGCCACTATCAACACAACGGACTTAGCCGTTTCCGACGGTGCCATATACAATTCGGCCAGGGTTGGCACTCGTAATATTGTGATTACGTTCAGACTGCTTGAGGATCCTCTTACCAATTTGGTAGAGGATACTCGGCAGAGGACGTATAAGTACTTCCCATTAAAGAAGATTATTACATTATTATTTGAAACCGATAATCGATTGGCAGAAATCCAGGGGTATGTAGAATCAAATGAACCTGATATTTTCCAGAAAGAAGAAACGGCCCAGATCTCCATTATATGTCCGAGCCCATATTTCTATAGTCCAAATAGTGTTATAGTTTTAAATGGTGTTCAACCGAAGTTTGAGTTTGCTTTTAGCAATGAATCTTTAACAGAACCTTTACTAAATTTCGGAGAAATCGTAGATCGGAATAGTGTGTCGTATAACTATACAGGTAATATAGAGACTGGTGTGCTATTCCATATATTTGTAGCTCGCTCTCCATTAACAAAACTGTCGTTGAGCAACATTACAACTAATACTAAAATGGATTTGGATTTGACCAAAATAGGATATTTAATGGGTGATCAGGCTAAATTACCGACAGGATGTAAAACTGATACTGGTGATAATAAGGCGGTCGTGTTAAATAATACATTATATTTTCTAGGCCAATATTATTCCATTTATAAGTATAACAATGATACTAACAAATGGAGTTATTATGGGTCTTTGAGCGGAGGATATTCTTATCCAGCATATTTGTTTACAATTGGTAGTACAATGTACGGTATATATGGACAAAATGCATCAACATATGTTATAAAAAGAATAGGTTATAACGCATCGTATTATGTATATCAAAAGGTATCTAACGTTTGTGTTTCTGGAAATATGTTATATTTAGTATGCGGTATCAATAAGACTGTAACTCTTCCAGAAGCCCCAGATGAGTCAAGAACTTATACCTCATATAGCAAAGTATTACGTTCGGGGACAGACTTTAATTTCAGTGAATATTCCGATCTGCCATTCGGACTATCCGATTCAAACGTTCAGATGGGCAACATGATTGCTAAAAGCAACGACATTCATTTCTTAGGATTTAACGGCATGGAACAAGAGTCTAGTGGTGGAGTATGCGTTGAAGTATCCCTGACAGAGCATAATAAAATATTAACAATGCCAAGAACACCTTTGTTTAAAGATTGGGGACACGTTGAGGGCGCAGATTGGTGGCAATATTGGTCTAAACAGTACACCTCGTTAATATATCGAGATGAGATCCATATTCTTGGTGGATATAATGGCAGAGGTCATTACAAATGGAATGGCACCTCATGGACTCAAGTTTCAACACTTCCAGATTTATTTTGTTGCAGTGCTCCGGCTGTTGTGTTTCAGGATGAAATACATTTATTTGGTGGTTTTAACCTATCTGCTAGATGGGTATACTCATATCATTACAAATGGGATGGAAATTCCTGGACTAAATTATCGGACGTTCCTTATATATGTGGCGTATGTTATCCCGTAGTTGCAGATAACGCGATTCATTTGATTGGGTCTAATTCGGATAATGTTTCTAATAGATCACAACATTATAAATGGGATGGTCGAGTTTGGACTAGGGTTAGTACTTTGCCAGTTAATACTTATCCAGATGCATATGCTGTATTTACTTTTAAAAACAAAATATATTTGGGAATTGGTAATGATAATTTGTACTATACTTGGAGTGGATCAGCATGGGTTCAAAATCGAGGCGACCATTGGTTTTATTCACAATACTCTTATATAGAACAAGGTGATAAGTTATATGTTGGTTATAAAGATGGAAACGTTGGTGTTTATGATCAAAATATAAAGCAAGACGCGTTTATTTATTCAAATTGGTATAATGTAGATGATGACGTATCATTATGTAAATCTAGAAATATGATAATTTACAAAGGTCACATCATACTCTTAGATTGCGTTGGATTTGTATCATTGCCAGCTGACCCGAGGGCACATGCTGTGTTAAGTAATGGCTCATTAACATTTATGGACGATTTGCCATATGATTTCACAAATGGCGCTTCCACGATTCATAACGATGAAATACATATATTCGGAGGCGAAGGGAATCCAAGGGCTCATTATAAATGGGACGGAACTGAATGGGTCATGGTTTCCATTCTTCCATATGATTTTATCAAAGGATCTGTAGAATCTTCAAATGGTAAAATACATCTTTTAGGAGGTATAAATCATTTATATGACCATTACATTTATGAAAATGATGAGTGGGCATATAATAGAGACGCATCTATCCACGCTGGTGATAACATATACTTGTCTACAATCGCTGGAAATAGATACATAAAAGGTATAAGAGAGGGTAAAGAGCATAATCTTCTACCAGCATTATCTAAAAATACAGATTGGATAACGATGAAAGTTGGTGACAACAACATCCTATACCAGACCAATGATCCAGATGAAGAAAAGAACGTCGTCATCGAAATAGCATCTAATAATTTATACGAAGGAGTGTGATAACATGAATGTATGCGTTTTAGACCGGTCCTTCAACATTATAGATATATTAGAGAAATTTGAGTCATTGATATGGACTATGCGATTTCAAGAAGCTGGCGATTTCGAAATTGTATTACCAATCGATTTGGAAGCTTTGAAAACCTTATCGGTTGGTAATTACATATTTTGCGATCGTTTTTACAATTCTGAACAGGATAAAGCGTCTATCATGATCATAGAAACATTGGAATTGATAGGCGAATCCGATAGTAAAAAAATCAAAATAAGCGGTCGAGATTTAAAAAGCATCTTAGATCGTAGGATCATATGGGCTCAAAAGTCTTTTTCCGTTGGCGATAATATATTTAATGCTATTCTTGAAATGATTGATGAAAACGTGACAAATCCTCCAACATGGACTGTAACATACCAAGATAGTATAAAGGGGGATATCACTATAACCGTCAATTCTGGCTCCAGATATATACCGAATTTCGAATGTTTAGAGTCTATAGGAGCTGAAACATTTATAGCAGATGTGCAATACAAGGGTGACAATTTGTATGAAGTCATAACAAATTTATGTTCTGACTACGGATTCGGTTGGGATGTTCTATACAACTTCGCAACCGGTAAAATGCAGCTTGGTTTAAAAAGCCGAACTGATAAATCCTGGGGTCAGGATAGAAACACACCCTTGCTATTCTCTCCAAAATTCGATAATTTGAAGAGTAGTAATTACATAGAATCCTCAGTTAATGAGAAAACTGCGGGACTGATTATTGGTGAAGGAGACGAATACAATGTTATGTATAATGCCATAGATGTAGACAGCACTTTAATAGGCTTAGATCGTAAGGAGATGACAATATCTGCCAGTGATATTTCGAGAAAGGACGATAGTGGGAATGAATATGGCAATAATTCATACTTACAAATGTTATATAGTCGTGGATCTGCGGAATTAAAAGAAAACAAATATACTAAAGTATATGAAGGAACTGTAAACACAATACTCGGATATGAATATCTAAAAGACTACAATATTGGCGATATTTGTGAGATCGTCAATGAGTATGGTATTGAATCTAAGGTTTTAATAGATGAAATAGTACTCAGTGTTAATGCTAATGAGATAAACATAATACCGAGTTTCATGTCGATTTAAAAGGAGGTGAGAAAAAAATGGCTATAACTTATGGGTTTTATAACTCAGTTAATGGCGACAGAACATATGATGCCGAGACATTTGCAAGTATATTCGATGGCCTTGTAAATGACGGTGTGTATATGGGTGTTGGGGATCGATTCAAAGTTAGCCCTGGCGGAACGGATTTGAAGATAAACGTTGGGACAGGAAGAGGTTGGTTTCAACATACATGGATATATAACAGTTTACCAATAAGCTATACTTTGCAGCCGGCGAACACAACATATAAACGAATAGATGGTGTTTTTATTAAGATCAACAAGAAGGATAGGGTAAATGATATTATAGTCCTTACAGGTACTCCTTCGTCATCTCCTGTTAAACCGACTCCAGTTTCAGAAGATTCGGTGTTTTATTATCCATTAGCTTATATAACTATACCAGCTGGTGCAACAACTATAACAACAGATAATATTGAAAATGTGGTTGGATCAGATGCTACTCCATATGTTAACGGTCTCATTGAAACAGTTAGCATTGAACATTTGGTTAATAACAAATGGCAACCTGAGGTTGATGCTTTTTTAACAGCAAAAGATAGAGATTATACAGATTGGAAAAATTCTAAAGAACTGGATTACAGCGATTTGATAAACACCATGCAAGTGCAGTACAGTAATTTGTTAACTACCTTTCAAACACAGTACAACACTTGGATAGGGCAGGAAACGACCGAGTATAACAATTTTATAGCAAGGTTAGAATCTGAGTATGAGTCTTGGTTTAATCGGGTTTCTACGGAATTTACCGAATGGTTTGAGAATCTGCATTACGTATTAGATGGCGATGTTGCTGGGCATCTTCAAAACGAGATTGAGACTCTTCAAGGTGATGTCAGTAGGATCTCTCAAAATGAATTCATGCACTATCATAATCTTT